>Ga0210057_1003213_pt1 | contig 22656 bp, 18 predicted proteins | sample CryGeyCG2114_010_2_FD_183968 | JGI IMG/M metagenome (GOLD analysis project Ga0210057, IMG submission 183968) | Groundwater microbial communities from aquifer - Crystal Geyser CG10_big_fil_rev_8/21/14_0.10 (SPAdes) (version 2) | ecosystem: Environmental > Aquatic > Deep subsurface > Groundwater ...
AGTCTATACCTTCTTCTTAAATGATTTATATATTCTTTTTTACTTGATCCAGACATTTTTGTTACCTCTTAAAAACTTAATAACTTAGGTAACAATTATATATCTGGCAACGACTTACTTCTTACTTAGCTTCGGTAACACTTTTGACCTGGCAACTCGAATAATACTTCTTTGTATACAAATAAGGTTTTTTGTAGTATACTGAAACACAGTATATAAGTTCGCGTACGCTAAATAAAAGATTCATTACACATAACCATGCAATTAATGTCCTCTTTTATCGAAATTTTCTAAGGTGGTGAATAAAATTGAATAACAAATTATTTGTTGGTAATCTAGATTACACTTTAACTGATGCAGATTTAGAAAAAGCTTTTTCTAAGTTCGGTACTGTTTTAGAAGCTAAAGTAATAACTGATATGCAAAGTAGAAGATCAAAAGGTTTCGGTTTCGTAACCTTTGAAAAAGCAGAAGATGCAGCTGAAGCTATAAAAGAATTGAACGAGAAAGAATTAAACGGAAGAAAAATATTCGTTTCTGAAGCAAGAAGCAAAGATAGAGAATAAAAACACTAGCCCCTCTTTAAAACGAGGGGCTTTTTTGATTCATAAAAATCCAACTTGAAAAATAATACATAATGTGATAAAACTTTTCTATTGCATTAATTACGGGTTTGATATAAGTTAAACCATTCTGCTTATGTTACAAGTAAAAAAAATTTCTAGAAGTTTCGACTCTCTTAAAGCTGTAAACGATCTTTCATTTGAGGTAGATACTGGTGAAATACTTGGACTATTAGGTCCAAATGGTGCCGGTAAAACTACAACAATGAGAATAATTACGGGTTTTCTTTCTCCTGACAAAGGAGATGTTTTAATAAATAAAATTTCAGTTTCAAATAATTCCACCGAGGCCCAAAAACTAATAGGATATTTGCCAGAAAATAATCCAATATACAAAGATATGTTAGTATCTGAATTTTTAAACGTATCTGCAAATTTAAAAAACATTGAAAAAAATATAAAAAAAGATTCATTAGATTTTTCTATAAACGCTACTAATATTCAAAATGTTTACTATAAACCTTTAAATGAATTATCTAAGGGTTATAAGCAACGAGTTGGCTTAGCAGCCGCATTACTAAATAGGCCAAAACTTTTAATTTTAGATGAACCTACCGAAGGTTTAGATCCTAATCAAAGAACAGAAATAAGAAAACTTATAACCGAATTATCAAAAGAACATACAATTATTTTAAGCACTCATGTTATGCAAGAAGCAGAGGCATTATGCTCAAGATTAATTATTATTAATAATGGAAAAAGAATTGCAGATGGTTCTGTTGAAGAAATATCAAGAGGTAAAAGAAATGAAAAAATAACCAATATAGTCGTAGAAGGTATAAAAATAAAATCAGAATTGCAAAAAATAAAAGGTGTAAAAGAAGTGAAATTAGAATCTAAGAAAGGTGATAAGCAAACTCTGCAAATTATTACCGGATCAAAAACCTATATTCAACCAGAATTATCAAAGGTAGCGGCTAAAAATAAATGGATACTTTGGGAAATAAAAGAGCAAAAACAAAGCCTAGAAAGCGTATTTAAAGAATTAACTACAAAATGAATTACTTTAAAAATATTTTAGCAATTACAAAAAAAGAATTACTAACTTTTATAAATAACCCTTCTTTATATATTGTAGTTGTAGTTTTTTTGTTTATTTGGGAATTCCTTTTTTTTAGAAATGTATTTTTAATCGAAGAGGCCTCCCTTAGAGATTTATATAATGTATTGCCTTGGATTATTTTAATACTGGCTCCAGCTATAACAATGGGGTTAATAGCAAAAGAAAAAGAGGAAGGAACTTTAGAATGGTTACTAACTCATCCTGTAAATGAAATTCAGCTTTTGCTGGGAAAATTTAAAGGGTCTTTAATATTTGTAACCCTTCCCCTTTTATTTCCTATTATAATAGCCTACTCATTTGCGCCATATGCCAGTATGGATTGGGGAATTGTTTTTGGTCAAGTATTAGGAAGCATATTGTTTGCTGCTTCTATAATATCTTTAGGTATATATACCTCTTCTCTTTTTAAGAGTCAAATTTCGGCATTACTAACTACTATATTTGTCGCATTCTTATTTTTAATAATAGGAAGCGGAATATTTACAATGATAGTTCCTTTAAGCCTAAATAATTTACTAGAAAACATTTCGTTAATATCTCATATAAACTCCATTTCAAGAGGTGTAATAGATACCAGAGATATATGGTACTTTTTATCTTTTATAGCAATTTTTATGAGTTTATCATGGTTGCAACTTGCTAAAATGAAGTTTGGTAACCAAATAAAAAAATATAGAACAGCCCAAACAGGAATTTACTTATTTATGGGAATCGCAATACTTTCAAATATATTGGGAAGCAAAATACCCGGGCGAATTGATTTAACTCAACAAAAAATATACACATTATCTGGTGGAACAACCGATACTCTTGGTAAACTAAATGATATTGTAAATATTGATTTATATTATTCAGAACTTCCAGCACAGTACTCCCCTGTTTTAAGAGACACAAAAGACTTATTAAGTGATTATCAAAAAAATTCTTCGAATAAAGTTAAAGTTCAAGTAGTAAGTATTTCTCAAGGGTCCCCCGAAGAACAAACCGCAGTTTCACAGGGAATACAGACAATTCAATTTAATACGGTAGGCCAAGAAAAGTTTGAATCACAAAAAGGGTACTTGGGTTTGGTTATTTCATTTGCAGGAAAGCAGGAAATAATACCATTTATACAAAATACGTCAGATTTAGAATATGAAATAACAAGTGATATATCTAAACTTACTAATAAAAATAAAAAGAAAGTAGCTTTTTTATCGGGACACGGGGAAAAAGTTTTAGGATCCGATTTAAAAACTCTCAATGAAGAATTAAATAAACAGTTTGAAACAACCACTATAACTATAAAACAAGCACCTGAGAACTCTACGGGTACTCAAACAGAGGATGTTTTGTATAACGATATTGACGCAGATATAAGTACTTTAGTTATTGATGGTCCAAAACAAAATTTTGATGAAGAAGAAAGAAATAAAATTAAAGATTTTGTATCTAAAGGAGGTAATATTTTGGTCCTAAGCGAAAGCTATGATATGAACCAGCAAACAGGTGAGGGAGAATTGGTACCCAACAACGTTAATGAATTAATTAAAAATTATGGGGTAACAATTAGTGACAATTTAATATATGACTTAAAATCCAATGAAACCGTACAATACCAAGCACAACAAGGTTTTAATATATTAGCACCCTATCCTTTTTGGGTAAGAGCTCTTCCAGAGTCAAATAATTTAATAACGTCTAATATAAAAAGTTTAGTATTACCTTGGTCAAGCAGTTTATCTATAAATACCACAGAGGCTAATAATTTAAATTATGAAATTACAAATCTTTTTGGCTCTTCAGATAAATCAGGAGCTGTAAAAAATATTATAAACTTAGACCCTGGTCAAAAATTTTCGGAAGACAATTTAGGTATACAAGTTTTAGCAGTTATGCTAAAAAATAAAGGTAATACTGATACTCAAAGTAGTAACAATAAAGCGGGTAACATAATTGTAATAGGAGATTCAGATTTATTTGTAGACGGTCTAATGCAAAGATCTCCACAAAATATAGCTTTTGGTTTAAATGCCATATCTTGGCTATCACAAGAAAAATCTTTAGCAGGTATTAAAATAAAAGGACAACCCTATAGTCAATTTGAATTTAAAGATAAGCAAAAAGATTCTGCATTTATTAAATATGTAAATTTAGCTTTAGCAGTACTAATACCCTCAATATTTGGAGTATATCGTATGTATAGAAGAAAAAAATTAAAATCTAATACTTATGAAGAGTAAAACGGTTTATATATTGCTAATTGTATTTTTAGTTCTTTCCTTGGCTTCTTCGTATTCTATATGGGAAAAATATATCCCGTTTATTTCCGGAAACACCTCAAAAGATACTGACTTTCCTAATATTTCAGTAAAATCAGACGATGTTTCTAAAATAACCATTACAAAAACAGATACACAAATAAATATTCAAAAAAAAGAGAATAGTTGGACAATAGAAAACTTTAAAGCAGATCCTGATAAAATAAATACATTACTAACAAATCTTTCTAATATAAAAATAAGCAAAACCGCATCTACAAATAAAGACAATTTTAAAGATATGGGTATTGGAGAAACAGGATATAAATTAAAAATTTTTTATACTGACAAAGAAAAAACCTATAATATAGGAAATTCTGGATACACTCCAAATTCTTTTTTTATTAATCTTGATGGGGTTGACACAGTATATTTAGCGGAGGGTAATTTAAATAGTTCTATATCCTCAGATATTTCTTTTTGGAGAAATAAAACGGTTGTTGACATACCGGAAGATAGTATAGATAAAATAACCGTATCTGGAACTACAAGCATGGTTTTAACTAAAGACAGTAAGAATGTTTGGAGAATAAATGAAAAAGAAGTTCCAGATGATAAAAATATTTTAAATATTTTATCAAGCTTGAAGGCAACAACTTTTTTAAACGAAGAGGAAATTAAAAATTTTGTTAATAATAAAATTTTATATACAATAAATTTAGAAAATACAAAACAAAGTCTTGCTACTAATTTAGAAGTGGCTGAGGTAGATACTTTATACTATATTAAAAACCTTAATACAGAAGAATATTTTAAAGTTAGTAAAAACCTTTTAGATAATTTGGTTAATATAAAATCTTCTAATTAATTACTCTAGTATTTTTCTATTTGATACCTGTGAATTATATTTAATTAATGTACAATTGCGTTTATGAAAATATCGAATTTCAATACAGCAAAATTTAGTAGTCAAACATACGGTAATAATATGCTTATTAAAGACGTAATAAATATTATTGTAAATTATATGTCCTTTGATCCTAAAAATGCTTATAGTTTTATTATTGGGACAGATTCAACAGGAAAAAATGATGGTAATAAAATATCTTATATTTCGGCTATAATAATACACAAGGTAGGTAAAGGGGGAATATACTTTTGGCATAAAAGAAGAGATATAGGTTATTCTTTATATGAAAGAATTTTTAAAGAAGCAAATATGTCTATAGAACTTACAGAGGTTTTTTTAAATGAACTGAAGTTAAGAAATATACATAATTTTTCATTTGAAATACATGTAGATGTTGGAACAAAAGGAAAAACACGAGGAATAGTTAATGAGGTTATAGGAATGATTAGAGCAATGGGTCATAAAGTTGTTGTAAAACCTAATTCTTTTGCAGCATCAAAAGTTGCAGATAAATATACTTAAGGAATATAAAATTTTAAATTATCAAAATACCATTTTGTTCCTATACCATCTATTGTTCCTATAAAAACTTTAACAAATGTAGCATCTTTGGGTAAAGTACACACCATACTATATTCATTATAAACACCCGAAATAAGAGATGGATTAATATAACTATATACTATGTCTTTATCCGAACTGTAATATCCGCACGATCTTTCTAATTTACTAATATTGGTATGTGTAGAATTAAATATTTGAATACCTAAATATCCACAAGAATTGCAGGTTGATTCTGTTTTAACATTGGCGGTAAGTTTGTATTTAGTATTTGGAGTAACTTCAAAATAATTTGAGTTAGCATAACCCTTACCAGAAATTTCAAGAGAATACATATCATTTTCTGTTTTTTCATTTTGAGATTTTTCAACTATCCCTGTATTTGTATTTGACACGTTCCATCCTGATATAACATTAAGTCCTAAATAATTAGACCAACTTTCAAAAGAAGTATTTTCTAAAGTGTTTTTTGAAATAACATTTGCGTTATTTATTGCCCTAAGATTAACACAGTCATTACCTGCAGAATCTTTACACAATGTGTAATCAGTGTCATTTATAGTGGCATAGTTATACTCTTTATTTGTTTGAGGATCTAATATAGAAGTTCCCGGATAATAGGTTTGTAAAATATCTAATGTTTTAGGAATTTTAAAATTTTTATTGTAATACGTATTTATTTTACCCGTAAGGTTATTGTTTTCGGTATTTCTAATATTCTCAATTATAGAAATTTGATTTTGAGGAAATTCGTTTTGTTGTATATTATTGTAATAACAACCATACCCCTCGTTATGGGTATAGTTTTTATACTGATCCCCTTCTTCTTTAAAGTTATAAAAAAAGTCAGTACACAGTTTATAATAAATATCGGCACGAATAGTATATTCAAAAGGTTTGTGTGTATAAACATTATCTAGAATAGAAGAACTTACGTTTAAACCATTAAAATTGCGGGGAAGCGTATTATTTTTTTTATAATAAGCGTTAATCTGTTCTACAATTTGGTTTAATCTAGTTATATTGGTAGTATCTACGGTTTTTAAATAATTTTTATGATCTATTAGTACTAACTTTAGTGGATCTTCTTGTTCAAACGTATAATAAAAAAATACATCCATAGAGCCTTTACCCGTAAGTAATTTTTTAATATAAGTTTCAAAAAAAATATCTTTATTACCTTCTACTATGACACTTACAGGAACTTGTGTATTTTTTAGGCTATTTAAATATATGGTAAGTAGTGAGTTTTTATTTTTAAAATACTTTGGAATTTCCAATATTACAAAGGAATAGTTATTCCAACTAGCAGAGGAATTAAGGTTATATGAAGAAAAATTCACATTATAATTAATATTTTCAAATGAAGTTTTAATATTTTGAGCAGAGCTTCTATTAAAATTAGTCAAAAATGGAGGATATAAAAATAATACAGAATTAGCGTTTTTCTGTATTGCGTAATCTTTTGAGGGGGTAATAAAAAAAGTGTAAATATATAAAATAAATAAACTTATAAAAAATATAAATATATAAAGTACTACTCTTACCCATTTATATTTTAAAGATAGTAGTGATTGGCCAGGATACATAATTTAAGATTGTATTAATTGTAATATTTTCTCTTTTTTTTCTTCTAATAATTCCAGGGTATCTGCTTCTATTCTTAATCTTAATAAAGGTTCAGTGTTAGAACGCCTTAAACTAAACCACCAATTTTTATATTGAATATAAACACCATCTAAATTTATACTCTCACCATCTGCAAAACTCGTAGAAATTTTATTCATTAACATTTCGGGATCTTCTTTGACTTCAATATTAATTTCGGGGGTATTATATTTAGTTTTATACTTTTTAATAAGATTAGAAATTTTATCTTTAGATACAGATAGTATGTCTAGCACCTTTAGTGTTGCAAACAAACCATCATCTATTCCATAATTTTGGTTATACATAATATGACCAGAAAACTCAGCCGCCATAAGGCCACCGTTATTACTTAATTTTTCTTTGTAAAATGGATTTCCTACCTGCATCATGTAAGGATCTCCCCCATTACTTTTAATCACATGATATATTTCTTTTGTAAATCTAAGGTCGTAATATACTTTATTGCCGTATTTATTTATAGAATCCGTATTTTTTAATTCTGTGTTACAAAGCATACAAAATAACAAATCTGTATTTATAATTTCACCTTCGTTATCTACAAAAACAGCCCGGTCTGCATCACCATCAAAAAAAATGCCTAAATCAGCCTGGGATTCTTTAACTTGTTGTTGTAACTGCTTAAAGTTACTAAGTTCATGAGGATTTGCTGGATGGTTAGGAAATTCCCCATCTGGATTAGCATATAAATCAATTGTATTTATTTCAAGCTTTTTATAAATGGGTGTAGCAGACACACTTCCAACGCCATTACCGTAATCAACCACTACTTTCAAATTACTATAATTATTTTTGAATATATTATATAAATGGTTTTCATAATCTGCAAAAATATTTAAAATATTATCTTCTTTTTTATTTTCTAAAAGAGGAATTTTAACGTCTTTCATATTTTCAACATTACGTTCGATGTCTAGTAATCCATTATTCAAACCCAATTGAAGCATGGGATATTTTATAATTTTAAATGCGTTATATTCTTTTGGATTGTGAGAAGCAGAAACCATTACACCACCATCAAATTTTTTAGTACAAACTGCAAAGCTAACAAGTGGTGTTGTACATAAACCCAGGTTGTAAACTACACATCCCTCTTTTTTTAAACCTTCAATTAAATATTTTTGCAATGCAGGTGAAGAAAAACGCATGTCTCTACCTACAACCACCTGAAGTGTATCTTTTTTTAGTAAGTTTTTAAGAAATTGAGCATAACCCCTACCTACTTTATAGGCTAACTCCTCATTTATTTGATTAGGATAAATTCCTCGTATATCGTATGTTTTAAACACAGAAAGATCCAATTCCATACTATAATTCTACTATTTTTTTTAAAAGTTCTAAATGAATAACTTTAATACGTCATTTTACGTAAACTAACTCAAGCCTAACTCAAACCCCCGGGGTTTGAGTTAGTTGTTATTAAGACTATAAAATACTATTTTCACATTTTTACTTTATAAGGTATTATTTACAAAATGCCTATAAGAAAATATCCATTAAATACAAATGAGATATACCATATTTTTAATAAAACAATAGACAATAAAAATATTTTTATAAACTATAAGATTTGTAATTACTTTTATAATTTATCTAGGTACTACAGATCTGAAAAGGGTATAATAAGTTACTCTAACCTACACAGACTTTCCAATGAAAACAGAAATGATTATATTAAAAAAATAACTATGCTGAGATATCATAGAGTTGAAATTATTTCATATAACCTTATGCCTAACCACTTTCATTTTATATTAAAGCAAAAAAAGGATAAGGGCATATCTGTATTTATATCGAATGTTATAAATTCACTAACAAAAATTTATAATAAGCAATCAAGAAGGTTAGGACCTGTTTTTCTACCAAGATTTAAATCAGTTTTGGTAGAAACGGATGAACAGCTTATCCACTTGAGCAGATACATACATTTAAATCAATATTCGAGTAAAATATTTAACAATAAAGAGGATTTACTAAAATACCCCTGGTCTTCCTTTCATGAGTATATTGAGAATCCTAAAAAAAGATTAAGTAACGATAAAATGATTCTTTCTTTATTTAATGACAATAGAAATAGATATAAAAACTTTGTTTTAGATAATGCAGATTGGCAACGAACACGAGAATTAATAAAGTATATGGAAAAGTACAAATAATCCTCGTAAAGGCTTTTTTAAAAGCAAAATCAAACCCCCGGGGTTTGAGTACGGGGTTTGAGTAGGTTTGAGTAATTACGGGGAATGAAATGTTATAGGGTTGCTATAACCACGAGCCTTTTATAATTTGTTCCCAAAGGCCAGCAAGTCATTAATGTTAGTGTTTTTGTACTGGTATTATTAATTAGGTATTGCATATCTTTTTCATTTACTATTTTTACATCTGAAACTGTATACTTATAAATCTCATTTTTATATACTGCATATATTTTGTCGTTCTTATTAAGCTTATATAATAAATAAAATACCGAGTTATATTTTATAGCATTATAAAAATCCACACTGGAATGAGCAAATAAAAAGCTGTTTCCTATTTGGCCAGGGAAAACTGTATTTTTAGCATGTGCAATACCATATTTTAGTTTTTCTTGATATTCAAAAGAATTTTTATAATCAACATTGGGTATAACTTTTGAATTTACACCTATTTTAGGAATAACAACACTAAAATCTTTATCTACAGGAGTGATAAAATGTTTGGTAACACTTGTTTTATTTGAATCAATAACCACACTCATGTCATTATTAGGCCTTGTTGTAAAATATTTTAATTCTTGATAAATAAAAGGAATAAAAATAATAAAAACTAATAACAATCCACATAATATTAAATATTTACCGGTTTTTTTAGAATTGATGGAAATCATTTTTAATTTGAATCAGATTTGTGTTTTAGTCTTTTATAAGCATATGCTACAAGTCCAAATAAAAATAAAACTATTAAAGGCATAGTACTTTTATCTTTTAATAAGTTTTTTATAAAATTTGGTTTTGTTTCTTCTCCTAAAATATTTCCACTTGTAGAATCCGCATTATTATTTTTTGTATCTAAATCTACTGAAGAATCATTTTCTTGTATTGTAGGTTCTATGTTTTCATTAAAATTAGAAGTTGGTTCAATATTAACTTGAGAAGATTCCGAAACTAAAGCCTGTTCTTGAATATTTTTAGTACTACCTTCTGTGGTTGTTTGTTTTTCACTATATTTTATAATTACATCTTTTTCAGATACTACATCGGAAGCGTTACCAAAAATATCAAAGGCTCTAACTGCATAGTACGGAGTGTTATTGCATTCAGATCCTGAAAGATTATTTACATATTCATATGAAGTATTCGGTGAAAGACTAATAGATTGTATTCTACTACTGCTATCAACTATAAAACTTTTACTAAAAGATCTATATATTTCAACATAATCTGTTTTACCATCATCGGCTGTTTTAAAGCTTACTTTATATTTACAAGAGTTACTCTTTTCTTTTTTAAAATTTTTAGGTTTGTCAGGTCTAGAAAAATTATAATTTATTGATACAACAGGAGATTCTACATTATCTATACCGGCATTTGCAATAATTTTAAAATCGTAAATACCACTTGAGTTTAAAACAGAAGAATTAACATAACAAAGTCCTGAATTACCCCCTGGCTTTAATATATAACCTGAACCGTAGTTTATAAAATTAATATCTCCTGAAGCTTTTTTATAACAATCAACTTGTACATTTCTGTTTTGAATATCAAGCACTACAAAACTTAATGTAAAATCCGAATTTTGATTATATTTTGGTTCTTCTATTCTGGCACTTAGGGTGGATGCAGCTTTTGCATAACTCTGATTTACACATAAAAAAAGTATTAAAAATAAGGGGATAAATAATTTTATTTTTTTGCTTAATAGTATTGCTAATAATCCAGATGCAATAAGAAAAAAAGCAATATAAATAAATATAGGATTAGCACCTGTTTGTGGTAATATTTCTGAAGAAGCTCCTAAAACCTCACCCTCACTTGTTTTTTTAACAATTTCTTCTTTTACCTCTGCCTTAGATTCAGGAGAAACAGGCTCCTTTATAACATTTACATTAGTGCCTACAAAATATCCTGAGTTATTATTAGCAAGTACATTTGATTCGTTTAAGTCTCCTTTTGCCCAAGCTAAATCCTTATATAAACCAGGATCCACTGTGTTTTCAATTAAAGCCTTATACGTTAATATAACAGTCTCTCCTTTTTGCATATTTCCAAGAGACCATACACCCGGAGAATGGTACGTGGGTTCAGGCGTAATTCCAAAACCTTTTAAATCACCTCTAAAATTAGAAGTAGCTGTCCATGTCCCTCCGGTATATTCGAATCCTTCAGGAGGTAGATCAGTTACAAAAACATTGTTAACACTATCTTTTGAAAAAACATTTAACTGATATGTAACAGTGTCCCCTGTGTGTTTATCTGTTGTGGCATCATTACTTTTTGATAAAAATAAAGTTGTTTGCACTGGTTCTTCACCACATTCAAAAGATAAATCAAAATCAAATACCAATTTCGCCTCTTGAAATTCATTACCGGCGCCCGTATCAAACGTTACTATCCAGGTAAAAAATAATACACCCGAGTTAACCTCTCCTAAATAAAGAGGAGTTCCATTATTAAATAAATCAAATAAAGTTTTTGTTGAAGAAGCCTCACTACCATTGCTTACACCAAAAACATCACTAATATTATTTTTTATAACCGTAAATAATTTTTCATCAAAGTTAGAAGGAGTTTGATTTGTTACATTTGCACTACTTAAGTATAAGTAACATACTTCATTTCGTTTATTTTCAATAGTTATTTTACGATCTACAGTGTCCCCAGGTTTTAAATCATAGTTTGGAAATTCAGTTTCTTTAAATAAAGCTTCATTTATAGAAGGAGAAGTTACACAACTTGTTTCATCACAAGTCACTGTAATATCGGCTGCTTTAATAATAGGTGAATTTAAAAAAAACGTAAAAGATAATACAAAAAGGAGTAATAAAAAATAATTTAATTTTTTATAAAAGACATAAATCATAATTCTTATATTGGGTTTACTAAATCTTCAGTTTCATCTTGTTTGGAATTTTTTGTATCATTATTTTCGGGTTCTTTTGTTTCTTCTGTACCTGTTTTATTTTCCTCAATTATATTCTCACTAGTATTTTTGATATTTAAAGATACCGAAGCCTCTAAATTAGGTATAACCTCTTCAACTTCAGGAATTTGTTCAGGCATAATTGTATTATTATCTTCTAGTTTTATATCTTCTTTTGGTTTATCAACAGGTTTAGATTTTTCTTTTTCTTTGTTTTTTTGTACAGATTTATCATTTTTAGAATGATTTTCACTTTTTGGAGTTCCATAGTTATCCCCATCGTTTGTATCCCAATACGTATCATTGTTACAGGCATCATCTATACAGGTATGCCAATTGGCTGTATTTGCTCCTTCTTTAGGATCATTGTTACGCTCCATAGAGTTTTTTGTATCACTATTGGTACCGGCCACCCACTCTCCTGTGGGAGTTTTATCAATAGTATTTCCTGTTTTATTTTTAAGAATAAGTTCATTTCCATCATTATTTAAACTAAGTGAAGAATCTACTAAATCACTATTAATAGAATTAGATATTGCAGAAGCGTTTGAATTATAGTTTGATATTAAATAATACCCATTTGCTTCAATTTGTCCTAATAATGTTATATTACCCGAGCTGGTAGCTGCATTTTTTATAACCCAACCGGTTAAATCTATATTTGTGTCTGTATTGTTTTTAAGTTCAATCCATTCATCTGCAGAACTATCTTTTGAACCCATCCACATAACTTCATTTATAACAACAGGTGGGTTTTCATAATCGGTATCAATACTAAAAAAGTTATCACTTTCAATTTGAGTTAAAATACTTGGCCCTGTTAAGCCAATTACAATTTTTAGATTGTCATTAATAAGTTCTGGGCTATTACTTGGCACCTCCCACTCAAAAGACCCTGTGTTTGGTGCAAAAAATGCTATTTCGTGTCCTGCAGAATATCCTGGCCCTAAGTTTAAACTAATTACAACCTGTATATCATTTATATTATCTATAAAAGGGTTACCGCTATCATTATTCCAGGTTATATTTATTAAGTCTCCGGGTTTAAAATGCTCCCCCCCATTTGGATAAATCATGTCAAATTGAGGGTCAGTAATCCACAAACCCGATTTTATAGTATTGTTAGTAATTTGCTCATTGTCGGTAAACCCCCAGGTTCCATCACTATCAACCTGCCAGGCAAAAAAACTAATTGAAAATACACAGGTTTGTTCGTAGTATTTTGCATTTTGCTCATCAAAAACCAAACTAAACTCTATATGTCTACTATCCATTTGATCATTAGACGAATCATAACTTAAATTATTTATAGGCCCTTCAAAAACAGATGTTCCATCTTCTTTTACTTTTAGTTTTAACACATTACAAAAAGCATAGTTATCTGTTTGTGCTTGTAATTTGTATTTAAAATCTAAACTTCCTTCTTTTACTAAAAGTACAGATTTAGAAACACTTTGATTTGGTTGTACATTTTCTTCACTAAAAAGAGACGCGTTTATTATATTACCCGGAATATCTCTTATAGAAATATCTAGTGAATTTGCAGATAGTTCTTGGGAATTAGCTTTTTCGGTATCACCATAAAAAGCATTAACTACGCTAATTTTAGCGTCAACCAGCAAAAATATTAGTAATGTGAAAAATATGTATTTTATTACTCTCATATAGTTATATATAAAAAACTATTCTCCCTTAGTTTTTTTATTTTTAAATAGCTCACTTTTTATATTGTTTAATTCACTGTATATAATAATAGTTGCTGGAATTACTACTAATAAAACAAAGCCCATTTGTGTTTTTGAAAATTCAATGGGGTAACCTAAATAGGGAAGGCTAAATAAAACCTTACCAATAACAACACTATCGCTAACACTCTTTATATCTTTATCTTCATTGGCATCTCCTTTTGTTTTATAACTAACTAAATTGTTATCTTTATCTTCACTTTTTTCTATAATTCTGTGAGTAATTGTTTTTTTAAGATCTTTATCTTGATAAAAAGTAATAACATCTTTAACCGAATAATTACTTTTAGGAACAACTACAACAAGAGAACCCGCCTTTATTGAAGGCTTCATAGAACCTGAGGTAACACTAAAAATTCTGTAATTTAAAGTGTCAAATTTAGATAAAAATAAACTTAGCGATAAAAAAACTAAAAAAACAATAACTAACCAGTATAAAAGCGAGAAAATCTTTTTTAATATTTTCATAATATTATCTATTAAGAATAGCCCATTCTTTTTTAAATCTATAAATATTAACCCCTTAATTAGCTGGTTGTGTAAACCAACCAGCTTATAAAAGGTCAAGATTTAATTATCTGTGTCATCATATTTAACTGTATTGTACTCAAACAGATAATCATCAGGATTCCAGGCAGTCATCGAATCAGAACCATTGTAATCAGAAGACGTAACTACCCATATCTTTGCACCACTGGGATAGTTAGAGTCAGCAGGATCTGGTAAATCTAGCCCAAGGTTAACACTACCATTTACAATAGAACCATTTCCACTACCATCTGTCGTAAATGTACCTAACAAAGCACCGGGATGATTTCCTGGCCAGGGGTCAGCGTAATATATTAGACTATATGAAGTATTTGGATGTAGGTTATTAACATTTAGATTGTAATCAAAAGTAGGGTTTGAATGCTTAAATGTCAAAACACCATTAATAGAATCTTCTTGTATTTGCCAAACATCCTCCACCTTATTTTCTAGACTTAATACAGTTATATTATCTTCAACTGGTGTCCATTGATCACAAGTAAATCTATCATTATTTCTACTCTGAACAGCATAAAATGAAAGATTAGCTCTTAAACTATCGGATTGTGACATGTTGTTAACACTCTCACCGTTACAAGTGAACCCTGTATTTTCTGTTGGAGTGTTTTGTTCTTGAGGATTCGCTGCATTTAGTGTGATATCCCCGTAACACCAATATTTTCCAATATAATGTGTTTCTGCACCTGTAAGGGGACCTTGTTCACCAAACACATTTTTATTACTATCCGCTAAGGTAAATGATTGGCCAACATTTTGATCTCCTTGAGGTAACTGAGCAGCTTTGCCTTCCAAAACAATAGTTTCATCTGTTTCGTAAACATTATCACCATCGTCTACCCAGAACACAAAATTAAGGGCATCTCCCAATTCCCCATCCCAGGAGCCATCTGTACTATCTCCTTCATCAGCCTCAGGTTCGGTTAGTCCATTATCTGCGTTTTCTGTTAATGCTAAGTTCGCACAAACCCAAGAGTCATTGTCAGTTACATGTAAACTAATTGTATCTTCTCCCCAGTCTTGAGGTTTTAAATCAGTAAAGTCGAAGAACCTTTCAACAGTTAAATCCCGTAGATCCCAAGTAGTATTCTCATTTAAAATACCATTGTAATAACTATGGTTATCAACTTTTAGGTCAATAGACCCTGCACTTAAAACATTACCTGTAGAAGTTTCGGTATCGCTAAAGAAAGCAGAAGTACCAAGTATTCCTGCTGCAGAAACAGCAGATACAGCTACAACACTTAATAATAGTTTTTTAACGTTCATAATTTTCACCTCCAATATAATTTAAAAATTTATAAACATCTGTACTAGTTTTCTTTTACATTATCATCTAAGCAAACTACTGCGGTAACAGCATCTAAATCAAAGCCATCGGCTGTAGGACGGGTTGTAAAGTCAGCTGGGTTTGAAGTATCAACTAATCTTACGTACTCAAAGTTAGGAAATGCAGAAACATCTACTGTGGAGCTACCACTATCATCATGGTTGGTTGCAACACCAACAAAATGCCAATTACCTGGAGATCCTACATATACATCCACACTTTCAGTTGGGTATGAGTCTCTTCCAAAGGTTACCTCAACAACACTTAAGGTGTTTCCAACAATATCTCCTCCAAACTTTAGTACAATTTCACCACCAAATCCTAAGCTTACAAAATTTCCATCAGCTGCACCAAGTGCTTTGCTAGGATCATTTCGATCAGATGGTACGCTGCCCCCATTTTGAGTAGGTCCTGGTGTATAACTTACATTACCTGTCGCAAATCCCGTTGCAGATTCAGTACAACCTGCGCACTTAAAACTGGGATTGTTTCTATATTGAACCGCACTAAAAGTTAAATCAGCCATCACAGCATCGGTTTGACTTAAGTTTGAAGTTAAAGAACCGTCACAAGAAACTCCGGTTCCCCTACCACTTGTTGGGCCGTTGTTTCCTATTTTTCCTTCACCATCTTGTCCTACCCTATCTTCGGTAAGTGTTCCGAAACACCATGCTTTACCTACGTAATACACATTTTCTTCTGGATTAGAACTGCCTAGTAAAGGAGTTGATTCTTCATTTTCTTCCCACACATTTTTAGTAGAGTCAGCTAAAGTCCAGCTAGTATTCAACACATTTTCGGCTGTACCTTTTTTGATTATATTCTCGCCTGTTTCTAACACATTATCTCCGTCATCTGCCCAAAAAATAAAATTTAATTCTTGAGCAAGTTCTCCGTCAAACAGATTGGAATTATCTTCAAGAGTATCTCCTGCTTCTAATTCAGGCTCAGTAGAAGAAACATCATCGTTTTTGGTTAACGATAAATCCATACAAGCCCATGAAGGATTGTTATCTACATGCAAACTAATTGTATCTTCTCCCCAATCTCCAGGTTTTAAATCATGGAAATCAAAAAATAAATACTTACCCTCAGCAGGTCCATTATTATCGTCCAAATTTGCAAGCTCCCAAGTAGTATTAGCAACAGCCTCACCTGTGCCATCTTGTAAAACACCATTGTAATAACTTTCATTATCTATTTTTAAATCTATTGATCCTGCGCTTAATACATTTCCCGTAGAAGTTTCGGTATCGCTAAAAAAAGCAGAAGTACCTAGTATTCCTGCAGCAGAAACTGCAAAAATAGCCAAAAAGCTTAACAATATTCTTTTAACTCGCATATATTTCACCTCCTCCAACAATATAAAAATTGGTATTGGGCTACCCGTAATATATTAAGTCTGTTTAAAAAATATTTACAATTATTTATGGAAAAATATAAAATGTTTTTGGTTTGGCAAGTATACATGTTTTAAATAAATATTATTAAAACAGTACTAACTTAAAAAATAACACGTAAGTATACAGAATACAATAACAAAACAACCTATAAAAAAACTTTTGCTGTTATAGGGCCCTGTATTGAAGGTGATGAATATGTGGTTAAGAAAAATGTATAATTTATACAATACTTTGTATACTCTTATATTCTTTTAATATTGTACTAAGCTCTTTTTTTTCTACCACAAGCGAGTATATAGCATTACAAAACTTAACTGCATCAATATAAGATTTTTGGTGAATATTTCTACCAACAGCCACCCCGTACGTTTTTGCATTTTTTAACTGTAGATCGGTGGTTTGTAAATATTCTTCTGGGTCTACATATTTTCCACCAGCTACTATTACTTTTGAACGGCCAGCAGCTACTACAGCATCTCCTAAATTAGCCATATTTGTATCAAATTCATCTGGAGCGTTTATTTTTATAAAATCAGCTCCTAGGGCACCACCAATATTGGCAGCTGTTTTAACTAATATAGGATCAGTTTCGTTTTTTACAGCGTTTCCTTTTGGGTATATCCACAAGACCACTGGAAACCCTAAAGAGTGAGATTTGTTTATAACTTTACTTGTTTCAGCCAACATTTTAGATTCATTTTTAATACCCATGTATAAAGTGTAACCAATTCCTAAAATATTTAGGTTATTTTTTTCTTTTAACTCTTTGATTTTTGCAACATCTACCCACTTTCTGCTAAAACTATAACCATAACCCTCTTTAGTAACCTTAGATATAGAATTTAATTTAACAATATAAGGCACTTCTTTGTAATCCATTCCATAAGTTGTTAAGTAACCAACTTGAGTAGAAAAAGCACCAATGTTAGAATTTTTTGCTATTTTAAAATAATGTTCGGGATTTAAATCATCGGGGGAAATGCCCTCACCTAAAAAACTTGTAATTAAGTGTTCCACACGTTGATCTCCGGCAACTAAAAATAGGTTACCAGACCCGTGAGTAAGGTTTGAGTAATTATTTATAAATAGTGATTTGTTTGTTGCATCAACATTCAGAGGCACTTTAATATTCTCAGGCATATAGGCAGTTTAATTTGTTATTACCATTATACAAAATATATATCCATTATGACATTTTTTTATTTTTATAAAAATAGTATACTAAAGTTAATACTTATTAAATTCGTTAGTATATGACCAAACAAAAAAAGGTTAATCTAATTCCTCTGATAGTGTCGCTAGTAATTATTGGTTTATTAATTTATTTTATTAAACCAAATAAATTTATTACTTATGCAAAGGCAAAACTTGGAAGACAAAATAATGTATTAATTTATGAACTACCTAAAAATAATGATAACTCAAAAGAATTAAAAGCAAATTTAAACAAGTTTTTAATTGATAGAGGTATATCAGGAACTGCCTATGAGGACTCAAAGGCAGAATACTACGTAACTATAACTCCCCTAGATGTTAATCCAAATACAGAAAAGAGTTTTGGATTTATCGAAATACAACCAGAGGATTTTTATAAAAAGGTATACAATGCAAGACAGGTGTACTTTACAAGAACATTGAAAATTATAGAATAGTATTTTGTATACAGTATGTCGTATGTAGTATAAATTTTTGCAGGTCACAAAATACTAAATACAATTAGTCATTAGATTTTTTATCTTGCTCTTTCTGTTTTATCTTTTTTATTTGATCATCGCTACATGCTTTTGTAGGTTCAGTTCCTTTAATAAAATACTCATTATAACCTTTACAAGCATCGCAGGATAAAGTGTTTGTTAGGGAGCATAGGTTTAGTTGAATAATATCAGAAGGCTTTTTTGTTAAATCTAGTTTATTTGTACTGTTTGTTAAGTTAGATATTATTTTTGCCCATATTGGAGATGCTCCTGTAATACCACTTGCAACATAGCTCATTGGAGTATTGTCGTTATTTCCTACCCACGTTCCTACAGTGTATTCATTATTAAAACCAAAAGTCCAATTATCTTTCATATCGTTGGTAGTTCCTGTTTTTGCAGCAGTTCCAACAACATTTAATACAGAGTTTGTACCAAATTCTTCTGCCCTTGCTCTAAAATCAGACAGAATAGATGTAATAATATAAGCATTGCCTTCATCTATAATAGGGGTTTTACAAATGCCAGGTTCGTATATTACTCTTCGTCCTTCTAAAAAGTCTTTTGAAGCTAAACAAGGATTATACTCTAGTACATCACCACTTGAATTTAATATATATTTAATAGGATTCAAATTAACCTTGTATCCACTATTTGCAAACACCGAAAAACCTTGATTCATTTGAGTCATTTTTACTTCTCCTGCTCCTAGTGCTAAAGATAATCCGTAATAGTCATTATTCCAGGTATTTATTCCAAAACTTTTAACATAAGAAATAAAATTAGCTATACCATTTGAATTTAAAACTTTTATGGCGGGAATATTTAGCGAATTAGATAAAGCTCTTCTAACAGTAACATTTCCTCTAAATATACCGTCATAGTTTTTAGGTATATATGCCGGAGACCCAGGTGTTTTGTATACTACTTTTTCATCTAATATTAAACTTGCGGCAGTGTGGCCATTTTGCAAATACAAAGAATAATTAAAAGGTTTTATGCTAGAACCAGGTTGTCTAAGCGCTGTTGTAACGTTATAATAACCATCAATATCTTTCGCCTTCGAGTCTTTGCTGCCAACCATAGCAACAACCTCACCAGTGCTATTTCTGGTTATTAAAGAAGCTCCATTACTTATTCTAAGTCGCCCTAATTTATCAACTTCAGACTTTACTATTTCTTGGGCCATATCTTGAATTTGAGGTTCAAGTGAGGTATATACCCTTAATCCACCACTATTTAAAATACCTAAACCATATTTTGACTCAAGGTAATCTGAAACATAATATGAAAAATGGGGGTATTTAATTAAATTTTCAGGATAAGCCAAGTTTAATTTTTGTTGGTAAGCAACTAAAGCGTCATCTAGGTTTATGTAATTATCTTTTACCATTTGAACTAAAACCATTTTTTGTCTTTCCTTTGCCATTTCTAAACTGTTATAGGGGGTATATTTGCTGGGAGCTACGGGAAGACCCGCTAGCATTGCGCTTTCGCCTAAATTTAAATCGCCAACGTGTTTATTAAAATACATAAGAGAGGCTGTTTCTACACCATAACTTGTTCCTCCAAATGGAATTGTATTTAAATACATTTCAAGTATTTGATTTTTTGTATATTTTCGCTCTAACAAAACAGATAGAATTATTTCTTTTATTTTTCTCTCCCAAGTTCTTTCGGGTGTTAATAATGTATTTTTTATAAGTTGTTGAGTAATAGTAGAACCACCTTGTGTTATTTCCTGGTTTTTATAGTTCGCGTAAGCTGCCCTTATAATACCAGGAACTGAAACTCCTATATGTTTATAAAAATTCTGATCTTCTATAGCAACAAAAGCATTAATAAGATTAGTGGGAATATCCTTAAGTGTAACTATAGTTCTATCTTCATCTGAGTATGTTTTGTATATTAAATTATTGTTATTATCATAAAAATATGAAGTTTGTTTAGGTCTATAGGTTTTTATTGTATCTACATTTGGAAGTGTGTAAATTACAGAATAATAAAAAATTAAGCCGCATATACCTACTACCAAAATAAAAGATTGAAAAATTATATTTTTAAAAACAAATAAAAATCTAAACTTAGGTTTTTTTATATTTAATTTTTTATTATATTTTAAAAAATTAATTTTAGGCTTAACAACAGCTGTAAATTGAAATAAATCTACGGCAACTTTTTTAATTTTTAATTTATACTTTTTTAGATTTTTCTTTATAAATTTATTTGAGTTATTTAGAAATATAAAAAAGTATTTTCTTTTTTTATATAAAACCTTAAGTTTGTTTTTTATTAAACTAACACCGATACTTATTTTTACTTTTGAAAAACGGTATTTTATTTGAGACTTTTTTATTTTTTTAAAAAGCTGGGTCGACTTTTTTAAAAATAGGCTTAACTGTTTTGATAATACAGAAATATATTTTCCGATATAGTATATACAAAACTTGTATGGCAAAAATAATATATTTATATAAATACCAACAACTTCTAAAATTATATTTTTTATATTTTTGTAACCCATAGGCTTTTTGATTATAAATTACTAAGACAAAACCAACACTAACAAACCTCAGTGGCAGTTTTTATAGTGTAATATTAAATTTTTATATGAATTTAGATTCCAATAAGTTGGTCTTAGGATCTATAAATAGCTAATTGACTTGTGTAAGGAGCCTTTGTATAAAATATAACGTTCTTTTAAAAAGTACGCAATAAAATTGAAAAACTCATTTAAGTGTAACTGTTATATATTTATAAAATATTACTTTTTGTTTCTATATCATTTACTTTAAATGAAACATTTAAATTTTGAATTTTAATACAGACCAATTACTTTACATATTTGATACACCTGTTATAATCCTGTAGTCGATTTTCACCAACCAATCTTCCAAGGAGGAAGAAATGAAAGGTTTTTCTGCTTTTCTTGACTGGGTGGCCATGTGTCTAGGCTACACCTGGTCCGGGTGATGTTGATCGATGTCGGGAGAGCTTGACTCTCCCAACAACAAGGTGGGCAATATGCCTAAAAACATATCGCTCACCTTGGTTTTACTTATAACTCAGACATTATTTTTTCTAATTCTCTTCTAACATCTATTTGTAAATTTATATTAATACCTTTTTCACCAAACATATCAAAAACTAATTTAGCTATATCTCTTGGATGTTTCCAATTACTATGTAATTCTTGCTCTACTATTTTTTGTACTAGAGGGTCTTTAAAAGCTTTTGGTGCAAAATCACCTAAAGCCAATATAGCTCTTCTTGCAAGTATTTGTCTTTTGTAAATTATATCATCATCCTCAGTTTCATTTATTAAACTAACGTTATTTTTTGAATATATTTTATCTTTCAATATATATGTAAATTCACTAGAAACATTTACGTATAAAGCTAACTCGCCATAATACTGTACAAGATCAGAAACAGTGGCTTGTGTATTTTCAGGATCAAAGTCCACAAGTTCCGAAATACTCAATTCTTGTAATAGAGATTGCATACCAATCTCAAAACTAGATAAAGACTTCTCTGCATGACCATAAGGTCTGCCAAAATTTGAATTTTCTGCCATAGTTTTATAAATAATTTTTTATACCAATATGTATAAATATAACAGATTTCAGCTTGTTATTATAACATTTCTGACTTAAAATACAGTAAATCTAATATTTTCTTTAAATTATATATTAATAGTTTGTTTCCGTAGTTTTCTTGTCAGAACAAACTTTAGCGTAGTCAAAAGTGTAGAATGG
>Ga0210057_1003214_pt1 | contig 22651 bp, 32 predicted proteins | sample CryGeyCG2114_010_2_FD_183968 | JGI IMG/M metagenome (GOLD analysis project Ga0210057, IMG submission 183968) | Groundwater microbial communities from aquifer - Crystal Geyser CG10_big_fil_rev_8/21/14_0.10 (SPAdes) (version 2) | ecosystem: Environmental > Aquatic > Deep subsurface > Groundwater ...
GTACTTCTTTCTATAACATTACACTTTAGCAAATAACTAAATTTTTGTCAATACCTTTGGTCCTTTTTTGGTGATGACGATGGTATGTTCAAAATGACAAGACAAACTGTTGTCGGCGGTTTTATAACCAAAATCATCTTCGCATTTTTCAATGCGCCAGTCGCCAACGCATAACATTGGCTCAAGGGCTAAAACCATGCCTTCTTTTAATTCAACCCCTTCGCCTTTTTCGCCATAATTGGGAATTTGCGGCTCCTCATGAACTTTTTTCCCGACTCCGTGACCAACCAATTCCCGAACAACATTAAAACCATTTTTTTCCGCATAATTTTGAATTGCCCAACTAATATCTCCTAAATGATTGCCGATTTTCACTTGTTTAATTCCGAGTTCCAAAGATTTTTCTGTCACTTTTATTAAATGTTGTACTTCTCGGCTAATTTTTCCAACCGGAACAGTAATTGCCATATCAGTACAATATCCTTCAAATCTGATTCCCAGGTCCAAGCTCAAAATATCGCTATTTTTTAAAACTCTATCACTAGGAACAGCATGAACAATTTCTTCATTTACAGAAGCGCACAGGACAGCCGGATAGCCCTGAAATCCCTTGAATGAAGGACTGGCGCCGTAGGAAAAAACAAGGTCTTTGGCGACCTTGTTTAAATGTTTGGTTTTTACGCCGGGCTTAACTTCTTTTTTCAGTTCTCCCATTATTTCTGCCAAAATTTTTCCGCCTCGGCGCAATATTTCTATTTCTTTTTCATTATAAATCCTAATCATTATTTACTGCCTTTAAAATATCTCTAAAAACATCTTCTATGGATTGTTCGCCATTGATTCTGATTAAACGCTTCTGTTTCTTATAATAATTGATTGTGGGAACAACAGACTCTTCATAATAATCCAATCTTCTATTTATGGCCTCAGGCTTGTCATCATGCCGATAAATAAGTTCGCCGCCGCATTTATCACAAGCTTTTAATTCTTTAAACTTTCCAACCCAGGGAATAAGCTGACTACACTTCTTGCAAATTCTTCTTTTGGTTAGTCGATCAAAAGCCTCTTTTCGAGAAATATCAATAGATAAAACATATGTATCTTGCTTTCTTTCCAAAAATTCTAAAAATCTATCAAGGTTTTCTGCTTCTCTTACTCTTCTGGGAAAACCGTCGCAAATAAGCCCCTGATCTTCTTTAAGATTATGCGCCAGATAATACATCCAGAGAGTCGTTGCTAAATCATCAAACGGTAAACCACCTTCGTCTAAGATTTTTTTAACTTTTCTACTAACATCAGTATCTTTCTTTGCTAATTCTCGAAATAAATCTCCAGTTACAACATGAAGAAGATTTCCAGAATGCTCCATTAAAAGTTCTGCCTGCGTTCCCTTTCCCGAACCCGATCTTCCGATTAAAATAAAATTTAATTGTCGACCTTTTTTCATAATCCCTCCTATTTATTTTTATTAAAATCCTTCATAGTCACGCATCGTGAGTTGGCTCTCGACTTGTTTCATCGTTTCCAAGACCACTGAAACAACAATCAAAATCGCCGTACCTCCAATCGTCATAGTGGCTATTCCTGTTGCCCCCCTGATAATCAAAGGCAGAATAGCAATTGCGCCAAGAAACAAAGCGCCAACCAAGGTAATTCTATTTAAAATTTTATAGAAAAAAGTCGCCGTATGTTCTCCCGGCCTGATGCCGGGAACAAAACCACCCTGCTTCTGAATATTGTCGGCAATCGCCTTGGGATCAAAAGTAATCGCAGTATAAAAATACGTAAAAACAACCACCAAGACAAAGTATAAAACCGCATAAAAGAGTTGATTTTGAAAAATACTGCCAAAGCCCCTGGCTAAACTGGCGATAAAATGATTGGGCACTTGCGAAAGAAAATTAGCCACCATGCCGGGAAAAAGCATAATAGACAAAGCAAAAATAATTGGGATGACTCCGGCCTGATTGACCCGCAACGGCAAATGAGTGGAAACTCCGCCGTATATCCGGCGACCTCTGATTCTCTTGGCATAGGCAATCGGAACATTTCGCTGGCCCTCTGTAATAATAACTACACCAGCAATTACTATCAGGGCGACCACAAGAAAAGCGAGATAAGAAGGAATTTGGGAAGATTGAAAGGTAATTAAAGTCTCTCTGGCAGAAGTAGGAAATCTGGCAATGATACCCGCAAAAATCAAAAGAGACACTCCATTGCCGATTCCTTTTTCAGAAATCAACTCTCCCAGCCACATCAGTAAGACTGCCCCCCCGGTAATAACTGCTATTGCTGTTAGCAAAGACATCGGCGACATATAAAGAGCAACCTGCTGACTCTGTAACAATTTTATCATGCTATAGGCCTGAAGAGCAGCCAGGGGAACAGTAAGTACTCGGCCATACTGATTGAATTTTCTTTTGCCATCGGAGCCAGATTCATGATACATCTCTTTCAGTTTAGGAAAAATCATGGTCAAAAGCTGAAGAATAATCGTGGCAGTGATATAAGGACCAAGGCCGAGCATGGCAATAGAAAAATTGCTCATCGCTCCGCCGGTAAAAATATTAACTAATCCAAAAAGCTGATTGCCCTCAAAAAATGATTTCAATTTCTCGATATCAACGCCCGGGACTGGAATATTGGCAATAATTCTAAAAACTAACAAAATGCCCAAAACAAACAGCACCTTATTCCTAAGTTCTTTAACTTTAAAAATCAATGTTATTTTTTGAAGTAATTTACTGACCATTTTATTTCTTCAATATTTTCTCTGCTGATTTTGACACCTTACATCCTTCTATCGTAATTTTCTTTGTCAGCTTTCCTTTTCCTAAAATTTTTATTTCCGGTGTCTTCCCTTTAATTCTACGAATTAATCCTTTTTCTAACAATGTTTCCGGAGTAACTTTTTCACCGGCCCCGAAATTCTTTTCTAAATCTTTCAAATTTACAATTTGTGGTTTTTCTTTAATTGATTTAAATCTATATCCTCTTTGCTTGGGGGTTTTTTTAATAAAATCGCGAATTTCCGGTCGGATTTTATGACCAGCTCTGGATTTTTGTCCTTTAATTCCTCGGCCAGAATAAGTTCCGCGCTTACCTCCCCGGCCAATGCGCTTTATTTTTTTCGATTTATGTCTTGGCTTAAGTTCGTGTAGCTGCATTATGATGTTCTTAGTTTTTGCAAGGCCGAAATTGTTGCCCTAGCATTATTTAATTTATTATTTGTTCTGCCGATAATCTTCGCGGTTATATTCTCGATGCCGCCGAGAACGCAAATTACCCTTATCGTTCCACCAGCTATAATTCCTCGCCCCTTTCGAGTCGGCTTCAGAAAAACCCGAGCAGCTCCGTATTTCGCCTCCACCTGATGAGGGATTGTTTTTATCTCCGTAAGAGGGATATCAATAAGATATTTTTTGGCCTGCTTAACCGCTTTGTCAACAGCTATTGTCACATTGGATCCCTTGGCTACGCCAATGCTTACTTTTCCTTTCTTGTTACCAATGACAACCACTGCCCGAAAGCCAAAACGCCGACCGCCGGCAACCATCCGAGCCGTCCTTCGAACATCTAAAAGTTTCTGTTCAAATTCCGGTTTTTCTTTTTCTCTAACTGGTTCTTTTCCGCCAAAGGCGGATCCGCCTCTGGCGGAAGTTTTGGGTAATAATTTTTTAGGCATAGTTTTAAAATTTTAATCCTCCTTCGCGAGCGCCTTCGGCTAAGGCTTTTATTCTTCCGTGATATTTATATCCACCTCTATCAAAAACTATTTTTTCAATTTTCTTCCCTGCCTTGCCGGCAGACAGGTCAATAGCTTTTTTTGCAAGCAATTTACCGACCTCTTTAGCAATCTCTATTTTCGCGTTTTTTTGGGTTCTTTTTTGTGTTTTTTTACGCTTAATTTCCGAGTCGCTCACCGCTATCAATGTTTTTCCCTTTTCGTCATCAATCAATTGCCCGTAAACATGCTTATTGGAACGAAAAACACACAATCTTGGCAATTTACTGGTGCCCTTAATTCTTGCTCTAATTCGTTTATGTCGTCCATAACGTTTTTGCTGTTTTGTTTCCATAAATTTATTCTGTTGCTACGGCTTTTTTACCCGCCTTTCTCCTGATTATTTCTCCCCGATATCTTATTCCCTTGCCTTTATATGGCTCCGGTTTTCTTGCGGAACGAATTTCGGCAGCAACCTGGCCAACTAATTGTTTATCTATTCCTGAAACCTTAATATTATTTTTTTCAACTTTAAATTCAATGCCTTGGGGTGCTTTTATTTTTATTGGCTGAGAATATCCCACATTCAAGACCAGGTCCTTTCCTTCCAGAACGGCCCGATAACCAACCCCCTCTATTTCCAGGGCCTTTTCAAAACCCTTGGTTACGCCTTCCATCATATTAAAAATCAAAGAACGATACGTGCCCCAAAGAGCAGACGTTCCTTTGTGAAAAATCTGAGGCTTGAATTCAATCTGCTTGTCTTTCACTTCTACTTTGATTTCCGAACGAATCTGATTTTTCAATTCTCCTTTGGGTCCCTTAACCACGATTAAATCGCCTTCGATTTTTACCTCGACGCCTTCGGGAGTCTGAATTATTTTTTTGCCGATTCTAGACATATTTTTACAAAATTTCACAAAGTATTTCTCCTCCTAATCCCTTCTTCTTCGCTTCTCTTCCCGTCATCAAGCCCTTTGAGGTAGAAATAATAATTATGCCTCTTTTTCCTCCAAAAGCCAGGCGAATATCTTTTGCCCTAACATATTCTCGCTTGCCTGGCTTACTAACTCTTTTAAGCTGACTAATCTTAGGAATGGTATTCTTCTTGTCTTCATAAATGAGCTCTATTTCCAACCTCCTTGCCGCTCCTCGTCCTTTTTTCTCTGCGCTCTTTACTAATCCCTTTCTAACTAAAATTTCGGCTAAAGAAAACTTAATTTTGGAAAACGGAATATCAACAGTAGAACGTCCTACTGCCTGGACATTGCGAATACGAGTTAACATGTCGGAAATTGGATCGGTCATAATTTAGTTTAGAGTTAAAAGGTTAGGATGCCGGTATGGAAAATTAGGTTAAGAAGTTGGTGATTTTTCTCGTCTTTTGAAATTGGTCCATGATACAGCAAGGCTATAAAGTTGTCTGCCTGTAATGTCATAAGTTTTGATCAATTCATCGCAAAGTTTTGTGTCAATATATTTTGAATACACATCTTTCGCCGTTTCAAGTCCTACTATAGTTTCATTAGATTCTCCCATAGCATCATCTAAATATTTTTGAAAACCTGCTTTTTGGTGTCTTTTAGCATAACCTTCGGCAATTAACCTGGGAATGGCCTTACAAGATCGACTTAATTGATCCCTTAAATCATATTTTTCGGATTCGGGGAGCTTGGGCGCAATTTCTCTCATAACAATAAGCATTGCCTTATAACTATTCTGATAAACATCTAAATCCCTAAAACTCCTTATTGGTTTTTTGATTGGTTTTTGACTCTGACTCATAAAAATTACATTTCTCCATTGATTTCTTTGGTTAATCGTTCAAAAAAGTGTTTCATAAATTCCATTCTTTTCATAGCAATTTTTTTGGCTTTCTGGGTATAAAGCTTGCCAGGAATATATTTAAATTTTGTTTCAAATTCAATATTTGGGGCATGCTCGGACATCTTCTTAATTCTTCCATTTATTTTTCCATCAACAAGATTTTTCTTAATATATTCATTAATAGGAACGTCCGAATAAAGTTTTTCCCCATACTGTCCTGCGATAATAAAAGACCTTGCAATTCCTATTGAACCTAAAACATCTAATTTATCGGCATCAAAAAGAATTTTTGCTTCTCTTGTCTTGGGGGCGTTTCCACTTCTAACGCTTCTAAATCTATGAGTAATTATACAATATTTTACTTCTTCAATTTTTTTCTGTGGATAACCTAAATCTTTTAAAATTTTTTCGGCCATTTCGGCGCCAAGAATTGCATGATCGGTATCTCCAGAATTATCTTGGTCTTCTTTAACTCTTGCAATATCATGAAGTAGGGCAGCTGTTTTTAAAATATCTAAATTAATAGCCAGCTCATCTTTTGCCAGGTATAGACAAAGATTATAAACTCTCATCACGTGTTCTATATTATGGGCAGAACAGAATAGTTCTTTTTCGACGATTTCTTTTATTTTTTGATATTTTTTCTCCATAATAGACTGACTTCCTAACCTCTAAACCAAACCGGCTTCCTAACCCTTAAACCCCTCACCATGAAGATTTCCTAACTCCGGGGATTTCGCCGCGATTAGCTAATTCCCTGAAACAAATTCTGCATAAATCAAAATCGCGCATAAAGCCTCTATTCCTGCCACAGCGAAAACAGCGCCGAACTATTCGAGTTGAAAATTTTGGTTTTTTATTAGATTTGGCAATTCTTGAAGTCTTTGCCATGTTCCCTTCGGTCAAAATTAAAAATTAAATATAAAAGATAAAATATTTTTAAGTTTTTTATTTGTGTTTTTTATTTTTTATTTTTGATTTTTTATTTTTGGATCGGAAAACCTAATAATCTAAATAATTCCACTGCCTCTTCTCTCTTTTCGGCATTAGTTACCACTGCCACTTCCAGTCCAAAGATATATCTGACATCTTCATTGGCAATTTCCGGAAAAATAATGTGCTCTTTAATGCCAATATTTAAATTTCCCCCTTTATCAATCAATTTTTCCGAAAGCCCCCTAAAATCACGGATTCTGGGGATTGCCCCTCCCACCAATCTATCTAAAAATTCATACATTCTTTTCCCCCGCAGGGTCGTTTTCAATCCCACAACCATCCCTTCTCTAATTTTAAATCCGGAAATCGCGCCCCTTGCTAAAGTGGGGGTGGCTTTTTGTCCGGTAATCATGGCTAAATCTCTGGCAATTGCCTCCTGTATTTTTTCATCTTTTAGAGCCCGACCAATGCCAGTATTAACCACGACTTTCACAATCCTGGGAACAGCCATATTATTTTTGTAGCCAAAACGTTCCTTCATTATAGGAACGACTTCTTTAATATACTTTTCATGGAGACTAATCATGATTTAAAATGCCCAATTCCTAATTACTAATTTCTAATGAAATTTCAAATTCTTAAATGTCCAATTTAGAAATTAGATATTAGGAATTAGAAATTTAATCTATATTTCCTGCCCGCATTTTTTGCACACGCGGAATTTATTTTTTCCCACTATTCTATGCCCAATTCTGGTGGGCATTTTACACTTCGAACAAATTAATTTCACATTAGAAACATTCAAAGGAGCGGCTATCTCCACCACCTGTCCTTTTTCTCCTTCCCGCCTTGGCCGCAGATGTTTCTTCCGGAGATTAATCCCCTCAACGACAATCCTGTTCTCTTGGGGGAGAACTTTTATTATCTTTCCTTTCTTACCTCGATCTTTCCCGGAAATAACTAAAACTGTATCGTCTTTTTTAATTTTCATAATACTTCTGGCGCCAATGAAACTATTTTTGTAAAACCCTTATCTCTTAACTCCCGGGGAACTGGTCCGAAAATTCGCCCCCCCTTAGGCTCCATTCCGTCTAAAATCACAACGGCATTGTCATCAAAACTAATATAAGAACCATCGGCCCGGCGATATGGCTTTTTTTGCCTGACAATAACCACTTTAACGATATCTTTTTTCTTAACCAATTTCCGCGGTTCGGCCACCTTTACCGAGGCAGTAACAATATCACCAATGCCGGCATACCTTCTTTTTGAACCGCCCAATACTTTAATAACCCGGACTAATTTCGCCCCGGTATTATCTGCAACTTTTAAATTTGTGCCATTCTGTATCATGTTATATCACAATCCATCGCTTCTCTTTAGAGATGGGCCTACATTCCTGAATTGCCACTTTATCCCCAATTTTATACTTCTTCTCAGGATCATGGGCCTTATATTTCTTCTGAACTTTATAGCGCCTCCTATAAAGAGGGTGCTGTTTGATCCTCTCAACCGAAACAACGATGGTTTTATCCATCTTGTCGGAAACCACCACTCCCTTTAAAGTTCGTTTAGTTGATAAATTTTGATTTTTCATGAGTTATAGTTAATATCCTCGCAATATCTCTTTTTGTTTGTCTAATTTCTCTAATGTTTTTTACTTTTCCTCCAGCTAAATTAAATCTGAGTTCGCGAAGTTTATCTCTGAAATTCAAGAGAGTCTCTTTCAATTCTTTTTCTGGTTTCATCCGCAATTCGCGTATTTTCATATAATTATCTTTTAACAAACTTTGTTTTTAGGGGTAATTTGTAGCCGGCCAATCTCATTGCTTCTCTGGCTATTTCTTCGGTTACTCCATCCATCTCAAAAAGAACCCTTCCGGGCTTTACCGGACAAACAAAATAATCCACGCCTCCTTTTCCTCCACCCATCGGCACCTCCACTCCCTTAGTAGTTCTCGGCTTATCGGGAAAAATTCTTATCCAAATTTTTCCTCCTCGCTGAACATACCGGGTCATTGCCCGACGAGCAGCCTCAATTTGACGAGCAGTCAACCAATTTGCCTCTTCGGCTTTTAAGCCAAAGCTGCCGAAACTTAATTCTGCTCCACCTTTTGTCGTTTTGGCATGGGCGCGACCCTTTTGCCACTTTCGATGTTTTACTTTCCTTGGTTGAAACATATTATTCGAATTTTTCTCCTTTATATATCCAAACCTTTACTCCGATTGTCCCGTAAGTAGTATAGGCATTAACCTGGGCATAATCAATGTCAGCCCGGATTGTTTGCAGGGGCACTGCGCCTATTTTCAGCCACTCCTCCCGCGCCATCTCTGCGCCACCCAGCCTGCCCGAAATCCAAATTTTTGCTCCTCTAACTTCGGAATTCTGTATGACTTTATCCATAGTTTGCTTCATTACTCGTCTAAATGGCATTCTCCGCTCTAACTGATCAGCAATATTTTGTGCCACAACCCTGGCATGAGTTTCTGGTTTTTTAACTTCTTCTATGTCTATCTTTATGTCTAAACCCTTGGTTTGTCCCTTAAATATTTTACTGATTATTTCTTTTTTAATTTCTTGAATGCCTGCGCCGCCCCGGCCAATAATAATTCCTGGTCTAGCAGCCCGGACTATTATATTAATTGAATTAGCCGCGCGCTTAATCTCAATCTCATTAACGGCTGCCTGCTTTAAACGAGCCATAAGAAATTCCCGCAAATAATAATCTTGCTTTAAATAATCCTTATATTTTTTTCTATTGAACCATCGCGATTTCCAATCGGTGGTATAACCCAGTCGGAAAACGTATGGATGAACGTGGTGTCCCATAAATTAACTATTAACAATTAACTATTAACAATTAACTATTAACAATTAACTATTAACAATTAACTATTAACAATTAACTATTAACAATTAACTATTAACAATTAACTATTAACAATTAACTATTAACAATTAACTATTAACAATTAACTATTAACAATTAACTATTAACAATTAACTATTAACAATTAACTTTTTATAACTTTATAATGTAATCGAATTTCGTTGTCTGAAATCTTTTTTGTTTCAAGAAGTTTCAATTTTAACTCAAAATCTATTTCTGCAAAAACTTTAATTCCTCGGCCAAAAATAATTGGCTCAATATCAAGATAAATTTCATCAATCAGATTTTCTTTCATAAAGCTAGTGTTTAATCCTCCTCCGCCGCAGACCATAATAGTTTCAAAATCTTGCTTGTGAAGAGCGCTCAGTGCCTCGCGGGGCAATTTAGCAGTAGAAATAAATTCTGGATTGTGAATTTGTAGCGATGGGTCGTCTGTTACCACAATAATTTTTATCTCGTTGAGTTGAGACCGATTAAACTCATCATTCTGGAGCATAACTTCATAAGTCCGCCTACCAATAATCATATTTCCCACCTTCTTAATCATATCACTATAACCTTTCCATTCGGTTTCGCTAACCCAACCTGTATCGTCGTTTTCTTTCGCTATATAACCATTGACTGAAATTGCTATATAAAGAATAACTTTCATAAAATAACAATTAACTAGATTTTAATTTCTTGGATAAGCCGCCCAATTGTTTAGCAATTGATTCTCCTTGTAAAAATAAATCGTGAAAAGTTTCTTTTGTAATCAATCCATGCTCTAAAATAATTTCGAGACAAGCAAGAGATTCATTAATTGATCCTAAAGAATTCTCAATAAATCTATTAAAATCTCTATCTGATTTTTTGGCTGATCCTTCAGCTATATTTAAAATTACTGATAGAGCGCTTCTTCGTAATTGAAGTACCAGATATTCTAATTTTTTAGGAACTTTCTCGGTTAATTCTATTATCCGATTATAAAACTTTTTAGAATCTTGATAAACTTTAAAATTCAAAAATCGAAAAGTTTCCATCGTTAATTGTTAAATGTTAATTGTTAAATGTTAGAACGATTTTCTCCTGAAAAACTTTTTAGCGTTGCCAAATGTTTGACGGCTAAAAAATTTTCTTTTCGAATCCGGGCTTGCGCCGTAAGGCCTGACAGGCGGCGTTGGTTTTCCAGCCCGAGGCTGGTCAGCCTTGGGCTGAGGCTTTCCCTCGACTTTCTCGGGGGAAACCTCCTTTTTTATCTCTTCGCCTGCCTCAAGCCTGACTACTCCTGGCTTAATTTTTTTAGGCCTCTTAACTTTCACCTCCTTTTTGGTTTCCAAAACTAAATCTATGTGACTAGTTCGCTTCATAATCTGGGCTGATCTCCCCATTGCCCTGGGCATCCACCGTTTTAGAGGCGGCCCCTCATTAATCTGAAGCTCGGAAATATATAAATTATCTTTTTCAATATTAAAATTATGCTGGGCATTGGATGCTGCTGAATTTAAAAGTTTTAAAAGCGGCTCAGCTGCTCTTCTGGCTAAAAATTTAAGCTGAATTTCTGCTTCTTTGACATCCCGGCCGCGGATAATATCGGCTACCAGCCTAACCTTTCGAGGCGCGATTCTTAAATGATTTAATTTAGCCGTAATTTTCATATTTCTTTTTTATACTTATAAGGGCTTGGTCTCCGTTTCCTGGGCTTTCTGCTCTATCTCTCTCTGTATCTTCCCGCCGTGTCTGGTAAATTTTCTAGTCGGAGCAAATTCACCCAATTTATGGCCAACCATATCTTCGGTCACAAAAACCGGAACATGAACCCTGCCATTATGAACGCCAAAAGTAAAATCAACCATTTCCGGAGTAATGGTACAGGCTCGCGACCAGGTTTTGATTATTGTCTTGTCGCCTCGTTTTAATTTCTTAACTTTTTCCAATAATTTTTCGTCCACATAGGGACCTTTTTTCAGACTTCTGGACATATTATTTCTTTTTCTTTCTTCTTCTAATTATAAATTTATCCGAATATTTTTTCCTCTTTCTTGTTTTAACACCATACGCCTGTTTGCCCCACGGCGTCTTGGGACCTCTTCTTAAACCAATTGGCGCTCTTCCCTCTCCACCACCATGAGGATGATCGCAAGGATTCATTGCCGAACCACGAACCGTTGGCCTTACTCCCAGCCATCGAGTTCGACCGGCTTTTCCTAATACAACAAATCTATGTTCAGCATTGGATAAAGACCCAAAGCTAGCCATACAATTTTCCCGCACCATCCTTATTTCTGTTGAAGGGAGGATTAAATGAGCATATCCGCCTTCATGAGCAGTTACCTGGACATAATTTCCAGCCGAACGGGCGATTTTTCCTCCCCCTTTTGGATATAATTCAATGTTATGAACGAAGGTTCCAACGGGTATATTTTTTAAAGTCATTCTGTTTCCCGTTTTAAGAGGTGCTTGTTCGGCAACAACAATTTCATCACCAGCTTTCAAGCCATCAGGCGCTAAAATATATCTCCTTTCTCCGTCCTGGTATCTGACCAGGGATATAAAAGTAGATCTATTTGGATCGTATTCGATAGATTCAACTATCGCTGGGATATTAAATTTATCTTGTTTAAAATCAATTATCCGATATTTCTTTTTATGCCCTCCACCCTGATGCCTAACAGATATTCTGCCCTTGTTTCTACCGGCTTTTTGCTTCAATGGCGAAACAAGAGACTTACATGACTCTGATTTGTTACTCGTCAAAAATTTCTTATAATCTATCCCAGTCATCTGTCTCCGTCCCGGAGTTGTGGGTTTGTATATTTTCATAATTAATGGGGCAATATTTCAATTTTTTGCCCTTTTTCTAAAGTTACAATCGCCTTCTTGTATCCTGACTTAAATCCCTCCATCCCTCGGAATATTTTTCTTTTCCTGGGGATATTAACTATATTAACATCTTTTACTCTTACGCCGTATAAGCTTTCAACGGCTTTTTTAGTTTCGGTTTTATTGGCGCTTGAATAAACTTTAAAAACATATTTGTCCTGCTCATTTAAAACCGTGGCTTTTTCACTGACATGAGGTTCTTTTAAAATTTTATATGCCTCTTTAAAATGCCTCTTTTTTATCGGTGGCGTTTTTATTGTTTTTACCTTAGCCACAGAAGGTTTGACCTTCTTGGCTTTTTTAGGCTTCTGAAAAACGGATTTGAATTTTTTAAATAGTGACATAGGTCTTTTCAATTATCTTTATTGCTTCTTTGGGCATTAATAAATATTTAAATGACAGCAAGTCCAAAATATTCAAACTGTCGGCGCGAATAATTTTTGCGCGAGGAATATTTCTAGTGGCTCTGGTTATATTCTCATCTTTTTTGGGAATTGCCACTAAAACGCTGGGGTATTTTTTTAATACTTCTGCCATTATTTTTGTCTTCGGTTCTTTCATTTCCAACTTATCTAACAATATTAACTCATTATCCTTAACTTTGGAAGTCAAAACCATAAATAAAGCCTTCCTTTTCATTTTTTTATTTATTTTTTTCTTGAAAACCTGCTCTCTCTGTGGCCCGAAAGTAACCCCGCCGCCGACCCAAAGCGGCGAACGGATAGAACCATGACGAGCTCTGCCGGTTCCTTTTTGCCGCCAGGGCTTTATCCCGCCACCCCGCACTTCGCTTCTGTTTTTGACATGGGCCACCATCTGGCGCCTATTGGCCATTTGAGCCATGGCTGCCTGATGAACTAAATCGGCTTTCATTTCCACGTCAAAAATTTCCGGCGGCAGTATTGCTGTGCCGATTTTTTCACCTTTTATGTTGTGGGTATTGACACGCGGCATAGAAATTATAAAAAATTTTATTGAGTTTGAATTTCAACTAGTCCTCCGTTGGCTCCCGGCACTGCTCCTGTAACTGCCAATAAATTATTTTCCAAATCTACTTTTACGATTTTTAAACCTCTGACCGCAACCCTCTCGGCACCCATCTGACCGGGCATTCTTTTGCCTTTTAATACGCGCTCGGGAAAAGAAGAGCCGATAGAACCGGGCCTTCTTAAAACATGACGGTGGCCGTGCGAAGCCGGACCACCTTTAAATCCATGCCTTTTGACCACCCCCTGAAATCCTCGTCCCTTGGAAGTCCCGGAAATTTTAACAACATCTCCCTCTTTAAAAATATCAACCGTAATTTTATCACCAGCTTTGAAATCTTTAACTTCGGATTCAGAACCCATAATTCTAAATTCCCCGATAAATCTATAAGGCCTATCTTTCTGTGGTCTTTTTATTTTTTTATCTTTTAATTTTTCAAAGCCAATTTGAACAGCAAGATATTTATCTTTCTCCTCGGTTCTAATCTGAGTAATAAAACATGGTCCTGCTTCAATAATTGTTACAGGAATAACATTTTCATCTTTGCTGTAAATCTGGCTCATTCCAAGCTTTTTACCCAAAATAAATTTCATATTAATTAAAACCGGGACCAAGCCCGGTTTTATATAAACAGACTTAAGTCCAACTGACTTTAGATTGGATCTGCAAAAAATATTTGCATATTACATTTTAATTTCCACGTCCACTCCGGCTGGCAAATTCAAGTTCATCATTGCATCTATAACCCGGGAATTGGGATTATAAATATCTATCAATCTCTTATGGACTCTCATCTCATACTGCTCCCTGGCATCTTTATGAACAAAAGAAGACCGATTCACCGTATACTTGTGAATCTGAGTAGGTAAAGGCACGGGCCCCACAACTTCTACTCCCTGACGTTCAGCCGTTTCGACAATTTGTCGGGCTGACTGGTCAATAATCTTATTATCGTAGGCCCGTATTTTAATCCTAAGTCTCTGCTTAGGCTCTCCTTCGGCTTCTTTAATCTTTTTCTCTTCTGCCATCGTCCCTGTTTTTCTCTTTTTATTTTATTATTTTTGCAACAGCCCCTGCGCCAACTGTTTTTCCTCCTTCTCTGATGGCGAATCTTTGTTTTTCTTCAAGGGCTACCGGTACTAATAATTTAATATTCAATTTAACGGTATCGCCCGGCATTACCATCTCGGTTCCTTCAGGAAGACTAACATCACCAGTTACGTCAGTAGTTCGGATGTAAAACTGCGGCTTATAACCGGCAAAGAATGGAGTATGGCGACCGCCTTCTTCTTTGGTCAAAATGTAGACTTGCCCCTCAAAATCAGTATGAGGAGTTACACTGCCTGGCTTTGCCAATACTTGCCCTCTTTCAACATCTTCTTTTTTAAGTCCTCGAAGCAAAATGCCGGCATTATCACCAGCTCTTCCCTCGTCCAAGGACTTGTTAAACATTTCGATTCCGGTAATTACCGTCTTTTTTGTTGGCTGTAAGCCGATGACTTCCACTTCATCGTTAAGTTTAACCACGCCTCGTTCGATTCTTCCGGTTGCTACTGTTCCTCGACCCTCAATTGAGAAAACATCTTCAACGGACATGAGAAATGGTTTATCAACCTCTCTCACCGGCTCCGGAATATATTCATCCAGAGTTTTAAGCAGCTCATCAATAGATTTCGCCTGCTCCTCATCTCCCTCCAAAGCCTTCAAAGCAGAACCTCTGATTACCGGGATTTTATCACCCGGAAATTCGTATTTGGTCAAAAGCTCCCTAACTTCTGTTTCAACTAAATCAATGAGCTCTGGATCATCTACCTGATCAATTTTATTTAGATAAACAACAATATAAGGCACGCCAACCTGACGAGCAAGAAGAATGTGCTCACGAGTTTGGGGCATTGGTCCATCAGCAGCTGAAACAACCAATATTGCTCCATCCATTTGAGCTGCTCCGGTAATCATATTTTTGATATAGTCGGCATGACCCGGCGCATCAATATGGGCATAATGCCTCTTTTCGGTTTCATACTCAACATGAGCAAGAGCAATAGTAATTCCTCTTGCTTTTTCTTCGGGAGCGTTATCTATATCGTCCACTCCCTTTTTTGAAGCAACAAATTTTTTGTCATTTTGCCTTTTAAGAATTGCTGCGGTTAATGTGGTTTTGCCATGATCAACATGACCAATGGTTCCAACGTTAATATGGGGTTTTGTTCTTTCAAATTTTCCTGCCATAATTATGACTCGAATTTACAAATGATACTCGAATGACTCAAATATTCGCGTCATTCGCATACCCATTCGTGTTATTCGTGTTATGTCTTTTAGTTTCAATGCTTAGTTTACTATTTATTTAATAATATGTCAATAACAATTTATTCGACCTTTTCCACCAACTGGCGGATTATTTCTTTTTATTCTTTTTACCCTCGATAATTTCTTGGGTAATATTATTTGGCACCTCTTCGTAATGATTAAATTCCATGGTAAATGCTCCTCTGCCCTGAGTCATAGAACGAAGCGAAGTGACATAACCAAACATCTCCGCGAGCGGAACCTTGGCATCGATTACTTTCATATTAACACGATCTCCCATTTTTTCAATCCTGGCTCTTTTGCTGTTTAAATCGCCGGTTACATCGCCAAGAAATTCTTGTGGAACAATTACCTCAATTTTCATAATTGGTTCTAATAGCACCAATTTGGCTCTTCTTGTGGCCTCTTGAAGGGCCATTGAACCAGCAATCTTAAAGGCTGCTTCAGAAGAATCTACGTCATGATATGAACCGTCATATAAAGTTACTTGCGTATCAACAACGGGATAACCGGCTAAAACTCCTTTATCCATAGCTTCTCTAACGCCCTTGCCAACTGCCGGGATAAATTCCTGGGGAATAATTCCTCCTTTAATGGCATTAACAAATTCAAATCCTTGTCCCCTTTCCAGCGGTTCAACCCTTAACCAAACATGACCGTACTGACCCCGACCTCCGGTTTGTCGAATATACTTTCCTTCTGCCTCAGCCATATTTTTAATGGTTTCCTTGTAAGCAACTTGGGGCCGACCGATATTAGCTGTCACTTTAAACTCCCTAAGCATTCTATCCACTATAATTTCCAGATGCAATTCTCCCATGCCGGAAATTATTGTCTGGCCGGTTTCTTCATCGGTTCTTATTTTAAAAGTCGGATCCTCATCGGCTAATCTTTTTAGGGCTAAGCCCATTTTTTCCTGATCGGCTTTGCTCTTCGGTTCAACGGCAACAGAAATAACCGGCTCCGGAAAAATAATTTTCTCCAAAACAATCGGATGGTCCGGGTCACATAAAGTATCACCGGTAGTAGTAGATTTTAATCCTACAGCTGCTCCGATTTCTCCGGCATAAATTTCTTTTACTTCCTCGCGTTTATCGGCATGCATCCGCAGTATTCGACCGACTCTCTCTTTATTGCCATTGGTGGAATTCAAAACATAAGAACCGGCAGATAATTTTCCGGAGTAAACTCTGAAATAAGTTAATGTTCCAACATAAGGGTCCGAAGCAATTTTAAAAGCCAAAGCAGCAAAAGGAGCTTCATCTTTGGCTTCCCGAATTATTTTTTTCTCTGTTTTAGGTTCAATTCCTTCTACTGGCGGCAAATCTGCGGGAGAAGGCAAATAATAAATTATTGCATCTATCAAAAGTTGAATTCCTTTATTTTTTAAAGCTGTCCCGCAAAGAACCGGCACTAATTTATAAGTTATTGTCGCTTTCCGCAATGCCGCCCTTAACTCATCCACGCTTATTTCTTTCCCGGCCAAGTATTTCTCCATTAAATCATCATCCTGCTCTACGACTTTCTCCACTAATTGATGCCTTCTATCTATAATCTGCTGTTTAAAATTTTCCGGTATTTCCTTTACAACAACCTTCTCGCCGTGCTCTCCTTCAAAATAATAAGCTTTTTGAGTCAAGAGATCTATTATTCCCTCGTGACTGCTCTCCAAACCGATTGGAATTTGAATCACCACGGCATTTGGCGTTAATCTCTCCAAAATAGATTGATAACTTTTTTCAAAATCAGCCCCGATTCTATCAAGTTTATTTATAAAACATAGCCGGGGAACTTTAAATTTATCTGCCTGATGCCAAACAGTTTCTGACTGTGGCTCAACTCCGGCTACTCCGTCAAAAATTATAACTGCCCCATCCAAAACTCTCAAAGATCTTTGAACCTCAACCGTAAAATCAATGTGTCCGGGCGTATCAATTATATTTATTCTATATTCTTTTGTTTTTCCTTTGGCTAAACCCTGCACTTTTCCCTGAAAGGTGCAGGGTAAATATTCGCCCGGCGTCCAAAAGCAAGTAGTGGCAGCAGAAGTGATGGTAATTCCCCTTTCTCTTTCCTGTTCCATCCAGTCCATAACTGCCTCGCCTTCGTGAACCTCTCCGATTTTATGAGAAATACCAGTATAAAAAAGAACCCGTTCAGAAACGGTTGTTTTGCCGGCATCAATGTGAGCAATAAAACCGATGTCTCTATTTTTTTCAATTGGGTATTGACGTACCATAATAAATTAATCTACCAGGCAAAATGAGCAAAGGCTTTGTTTGCCTCAGCCATTCTGTGCATGTTTTCTCTTTTTCTCATTGTTTCGCCTTGATTATTGGAAGCATCAATAAATTCCTGAGCAAGTTTTTCTGCCATTGGTTTTCCTTTCTTGCTTCTGGCTGCTCCGATAATCCAGCGCGTAGCCAAAGCTTCTTTTCTCTTTCCTCTTACTTCGTAAGGAACCTGATAGTTTGCTCCTCCTACTCTTCGGGACTTGACTTCAACCAATGGTGAAGCATTGTCCATCGCCTTGTTAAAAATCTCCAGCGGGTTTTCAATTTTTGTTTTAGATTTTACAATCTCCAGAGCATTATAAACCACCCGTTCGGCAACGGATTTTTTGCCCCCTTTCATTACATTATTAATAAACTTAGCCAATCTCATATCATTATATATTGGATCAGGGGCAATTTCGCTTTTAAATGTTTTTTTGCGTCTCATAATTTATTTTGTTGCTGCTTCTTTTTTCGCTCCGGCAACCTCTTTCTTCGCGCCATATTTTGACCTTTGTTGTTTTCGACCTTCAACTCCTGCTGTATCTAATATCCCTCTAACAACATGATAACGAACGCCGGGCAAGTCCTTAATTCTGCCGCCCCTGATTATAACTATCGAGTGCTCCTGAAGATTGTGTCCCTCGCCGGGGATATAAGCAGTTACTTCCATGCCATTGGTCAGACGAACTCGGGCAATTTTTCTCAGGGCCGAATTTGGTTTTTTAGGAGTGGTGGTGCTGACTTTAATGCAGACTCCTCTTTTAAACGGAGAATAGTATTTGGCCGGCTTGTTTTTAAGAATATTAAAACCCCGTCTCAGGGCAGGAACCTTGGATTTCTCTTTTGCTTTTTTTCTGGGTTTTTTAACTAATTGATGAATTGTAGGCATATAATTGATATTTATTAGGTTAGCAAATTTTTAAAAAAGTGTCAATCCTGTAATTAGTCTAAACAACCAATGGACAATCGGCAATAGATATTGGAAGAAAAAAAAGATAAAAAATATAAGAATAAAAAAGCCATAACGCTCTAAATTCATCCGGATATTATCATAACGATAAGGTAAAACAGCAAAAAGAATTTTTGACCCATCAAGGGGCGGAATTGGCACTAAATTAAATGCTGCCAAAAGAATATTAATCCAAACAATAATGCTAAAAATATAAGCGAGATTATAAATATAAACGGAAGAAGTTGCGGGAAAAAAACGAAGAGAAATTCCAAAAATTAAAGCGATAAGTAAATTTGCCCCTGGTCCGGCTGCTGCAACCATAGCCGGTCCCCATTTCTGATTTTTTAAATTATAAGGATTATAGGGCACTGGCTTTGCCCAGCCAAAAATAATTCCGCCACCAGCAAACTTAGCCATCAAAACCAACATTAAAGGCAAAATTACCGAACCAAACATATCTAAATGTTTTAAGGGATTTAAAGTCAGCCGGCCAGCATATTTGGCAGTTGGATCACCGAGCTTAAAAGCAACTACTCCATGCGAAACTTCATGGATAACAACGGAAAAAAGAAAGAGGATTATCAAAATTAAATACTCCATATTGCAAAAAAAATAAAATTAAACTATCATATAAATATTATGTCTAGAGTTTGTCCGCTTTGCGGAAAAAAATCAATGGTTGCGGTTGTCAGAAAAAAACTTCGAGGTAAGTATAACCCAACCGGCAAAAAAAGAAAATACCCGAATTTGCAGTGGGTGCATCTTCCAAATGGCAAAAGGATTAAAGCCTGCACAAAATGCATAAAAGCATTGGGAAAGAAAAAGTAGAAAAACGGGGTGTAGTACAACGGTAGTATGCATGCATGGGGTGCATGTGACCCGGGTCCAACTCCCGGCACCCCGATTGAATAATTAATGCTAAACACCTATGCATAGTTTAATCAATGCAACTTTTTTTGAAGCAATTTCTATTTGGAGCGTTCTGGGAATCGCTATTTTGGGCCTACTTTACGCTCTTCTTCTTCGTTCTCAAATTCTGAAAAAAGACAAGGGCACGACTGAAATGCAAAATATCTGGAAAGCAATTCGTGAGGGAGCTGATACTTATCTCAATCGCCAATTAAAAACAATTCTTCCGTTAATTATTATTTTAGCCATAGCTTTGTTTTTCTCCGTATATATTGTTCCGCCCACAGAAGAAGCATTACGGCGTTTTGCCCAGTTTACTCCTGACAAAATACAATTTATTGTCGGTCTTGGCCGGGCAGCTGCTTTTATCATGGGCGCTATTTTTTCTCTGACGGTCGGGCAATTCGGAATGCGTATGGCTGTCCAGGGAAATGTCAGAGTTGCTTCTGCTGCGCGGCGCAGTTTTTCCGAGGCGCTAAAGATTGCCTATCGTTCCGGCACGATTACGGGCATGTTAACTGATGGTCTTGGTCTTTTCGGTGGCACAATAATTTTTATAATTTTCGGGATTGCTGCCCCTGATGTTCTTCTGGGTTTTGGTTTTGGGGGAACTTTGCTTGCTTTATTTATGCGAGTTGGCGGCGGGATTTTTACCAAAGCAGCTGATGTTGGCGCTGATTTGGTGGGAAAAGTTGAAGCTGGCATTCCTGAAGATGATCCCAGAAACGCGGCGGTAATTGCCGACCAAGTTGGTGACAATGTCGGCGACTGCGCGGGAATGGCCGCTGATATTTTTGAATCTTATGAAGTAACGATTGTTTCCGGCTTGATTTTAGGATTGGCTCTCGTGGCTATTACCGGCCAGATAAAATGGATAATTTTCCCGCTTTTAGTTCGCGGCATCGGCGTTTTATCTTCAATTGTCGGAACATATTTAGTCAAAGGAAAAAAAGACGAAAAAAGAGGAAATGCAATGAGTGCAATTAATCGCGGTTTTTACACCTCGGCTGGAATTTCATTGGTTGCCTTTGCTCTTTTGGCTGGACTCTACATGAAAGAATGGCGAGCGTTTATTTCGGTAGGCGTTGGCATTGTTTTGGCAATTGTCATTGATGAGGTCACTAAATATTTTACCGACACTCACCATAAACCGGTCAAAGATATCGCTGCCAGTTCAAAAACCGGTTCAGCGACTTTGATTTTAAGAGGATTGGGCGTTGGGTTTGAAGCAACGGTCTGGCAAATTATTATCATTGCCCTAACTATTCTCGCTGCTGTCTTAATTTATTGGGGCCAGCCGGTTGTATTTGTTCTCTACGGAGTTGCTATGACCGGCATTGGTATGCTGACTTTAACTGGAAATAATGTTGCCATGGATTCTTTTGGTCCGATTGCGGATAATGCCAATGGTATTGGTGAAATGGCTCACTTAGAACCAGAGGCCCGTCAAATTATGGCTGATTTAGATGCAGTGGGAAATACTACTAAGGCAATCACTAAGGGGGTAGCAATTGGTTCTGCGGTAATCGCTGCTGTTTCTCTTTTCGGCTCTTTCTTGACTGATGTTACAAAAATTCAAGTTCAACAAGGCGTGGTTGAACATCTTCGTCTTTTAGTCACCGGTATTCGCGTTTCCGATCCCAAGGTTTTCATAGGGCTTCTAATTGGCGGCGCGATTCCCTGGTTATTTTCTTCGCTCACCATAAACTCGGTTGCCAGAGCCGCTTCTTTAATTGTAGAAGAGGTTAGGAGACAATTCAGAATTCCCGGACTGATGGAAAGAAAAGTTCAACCCGATTATAAAAGACCAATCGCTATCTGCACTGTTGCTGCCCAGAAAGAACTAATCGCCTTAGCTTTAATTGCGGTTTTAACGCCTCTGATTATTGGAATGTTATTGAATGTTGAAGCGCTGGGCGGATTTCTGGCAGGAGTGATTCTTTCCGGACAACTCTTGGCAGTTTTTATGGCCACTTCCGGCGGCGCCTGGGATAATGCCAAAAAATCCATTGAAGATGGTCTTTATGGAGGAAAGGGCTCCGAAGCCCACAAGGCCTCAATTGTCGGCGATACTGTCGGCGACCCCCTAAAAGACACCTCCGGTCCGGCGTTAAACCCAATGATAAAAGTAATCAATCTTGTTTCGCTGTTAGCTGCTCCGGTTCTTATTCAATACAAAAGCGCAAGTTTGGGCGTAATTGCTGCAGTCATTATTTGCCTTGTTTTGGTTACCGGCGCGATAATTTATTCAAAGAAAGGAGGATTCAAAAAAGCAAAAGAAATTTAAAAACTTGCGTTCTTTTGGATTTTAATTTACAATAAAATTGTTATGAAAACTACAATATCAACTATCAAAGCTGATATCGGCTCTATTGGCGGACACATAAAACCGAGTCAAAAAGTAATGGAGCGAGTAAAAGAGTTCGTCGAGCAAAGCGATTTGATTGTCGATTGCCGAATTTTTCATACTGGCGATGACATTGGTCTTTTGCTTTCTCATTTTCAAGGAAAAGATAACGCCAAGATTCACAAGCTTGCCTGGGATGCTTTTATGACCGGAACAGAAGTGGCCAAAGAGCAAGGACTTTACGGGGCTGGGCAAGATTTATTAGCTGATTCTTTCTCCGGTAATGTGAAAGGGGCTGGACCCGGCGTAGCAGAGATAGAATTTGAAGAACGACCCAATGAAGCATTTTGTATTTTTATGGCTGACAAAACCGATCCTGGCGCATATAATTTACCACTTTATCTGGCCTTTTCAGATCCAATGCATAATTCGGGATTAATTCTGACTCCTTCCATGGGCAAAGGTTTTAAGTTTATAATTATTGACGTGGAGCACAAGGGGAAAGATCGGATTATTGAATTAAATGCGCCCGAAGATTTATATGATATAGCAACATTATTGCGCGACGGCGAACGATATGCCGTAGAAAGTATTTTTTCCAGAAAAAGCGGAAAACAAGCGGTAAAT
>Ga0210057_1003215_pt1 | contig 22642 bp, 21 predicted proteins | sample CryGeyCG2114_010_2_FD_183968 | JGI IMG/M metagenome (GOLD analysis project Ga0210057, IMG submission 183968) | Groundwater microbial communities from aquifer - Crystal Geyser CG10_big_fil_rev_8/21/14_0.10 (SPAdes) (version 2) | ecosystem: Environmental > Aquatic > Deep subsurface > Groundwater ...
TTACTTTAATCGCCTTGGTAATTTTAAGTATGTTTGTCTTTTTAGTCGCTCCTCTATTTTAGCATCTCTAAAAACACCTTGGAAGGAATTTTTATCCTGCCTTTTTCTTTTAACTCTTTCTTGCCTTTTTTCTGCCGTTCCAGCAGTTTTCTCTTTCTAGTGTAGTCGCCACCGTATAAAGGGGCTAAAACATCCTTGCCTTTAGCCCTGATGGTTTCTCTGGCGATAATATTGCCACCAATCGCGGCCTGCAGAGGCAGAGCAAATAATTGGGGAGGCAGGACTTCTTTGAGTTTTTTAACTATTTTTCTTCCTTCTAAATGGGCTTCTTTCTCAGGAACGATTTTGGAAAGAGTTTCTTCTTTTCTGCCCAGAATCAAAATATCCAGCTTCACCAAATCAGCTCTTCGCCAATCCCCAACCTCATAATTCATTGAAGCAAAACCCTGGGAAACGCTTTTCAGCTTATCATAAAGATTCTTGGTAATAATTTCTCTTAAAGGAACTTCATAAGTCAACCCTGCCTTTGCCTGGCCCAAGTAATCAGTTTTAAGGTGGTGAGATTCAATGCCTTCTAAAAGCTCGAGAATCTTGCCTAAATAATTTGTCGGAGTCAAAATCTGAAGCTTGGCCCATAACTCCTGGCTTTCTTCAATTTGAGCGGGATCGGGCCAGTCAGCTGAAGTATAAACAAAAAACTCTTTCTTGCTTTTATTAATCAGCCGATAAATAACCGAGGGAGTTGATAAGACTAAGTGCAAGCCGAACTCCCTTTTCAATCTCTCGGTGATAATTTCAGCATGTAAAAGCCCTAAAAGGCCGCACTGAAAACCCCTGCCCAGTCCTTCTTTTAGTTCTGGCTTAAAACTCAAAGCAGCATCATTTAATCTTAATCTTTCTAAAGAATCTTTCAAGAGCTCAAAATCATCAGGGTTTTCCGGATAAACACTTAAAAAAACCATGGGTTTTGGCTCCTGATAGCCAACTAAAGCTTCGACTTGAGAAGGGTTTAAAGTGGTAATGGTATCACCTACCCTGACTTTATCCGGAGTTTTAACACCAGTTGCCAGATAGCCGATTTCTCCAGAGCTCAGTTTTTCAACTGGCGACAATTCCGGCTTAAAAATACCAACCTCTTTTGTTTCTCCTTGAGCTTTGCTCTGCATTAAATAAATCTTTTCTCCCTTTTTAATCTCTCCATCAAAAACTCTGACAAAAGCAACTACTCCTTTGTAAGCGTCGTATTCTGAGTCAAACACTAAAGCTCGCAAAGGCTGGGTTTCATCTCCCTTTGGCGGAGGAACTCTCTCAATAATGGCGTTTAAAACCTGTTCAACGTTAGTGCCTTGTTTGGCAGAAATTTCAATTATTTCTCTTGCGTCAATGTCTAAAAGTTTTACCATTTCTTCCCTGGTCTGAACAATTCTGGCTTGAGGCGAATCAATTTTATTAATCACCGGAATTATTGTTAATTTCTGTTTTTTAGCTAACTCCAGATTGCCAATGGTTTGAGCTTGAATTCCCTTAGTGGCATCAACCAGCAAAATTGCTCCTTCGACTGCGGCTAGGGACCGGGAAACTTCGTAACTAAAGTCAACATGGCCTGGTGTATCAATCAGATTCAGGATATACTCTCCAAATTTCATCCTAACCGGCTGCATTTTAATAGTGATGCCTTTTTCTCTTTCCAAATCCATCATATCCAGATACTGAGGCCGCATCTTCTTTTTCTCTATGGTACTAGTCAATTCTAAAAAACGGTCAGCCAAAGTTGACTTCCCATGATCCACGTGACTGATAATTACGAAGTTCCTAATAAAGCTAAGATTTGATTGTTCCATTTCTTCTCCTCTTAATTATATTTAGAACGCACTTTTTGACGTCTTTAATCCGTTTCCGATGTTTAAGAAATGGTAAAATTGTTCGACAAAATTTTAATAATGCATTAGCCTCATTAATATTTAAACGCCAAAGGTCATTATTCCAACGATATATTTTATCATACCTTAATGACCCCCGTTTGGCGAGAAGTTTAAATTTGGATATTATCTTATGTTTCTTGCACCAATTATGCATCCAAGAGAGAATAGAAAAATCATATGAGTCTATCTTAAAACGCGCTCTATTTTGGTTAAGAATAAAATTTCCTTCAGCATCTATGTAACCTGCTATAAATGAAATGCAATTTTTATTTTTTTTAACTATCCAATCTTCGATGCGATATGGCTTTTTGATAAGTAAGAAAGAAAAGGAATTATTAAGATAACAATTTATGTGAAATGATGGCCGATTATTAGTCGTTTTTGATTCAGAGATTGTCACGTGTCCATATTTATTAAAAAGCGACTTAACCAAGTGCAATTGGCTAATCTGGGTAGAGTGGCACCTCACGACAATAATATCACTATTTTTAGATGGCTTATAAGCATTGAGGTCACCAACAAAAAATCCCATAATATAAGCTTTTTCCTCGTCGTTTCCTGAAAAATTTTCCTTTTTGTATTTTGTTAGCCATTCTCCGTATTTCCTCGCTTTAAAACCGTACTCCCTAAACCTAGATACTACAGTCGGATGAGAAATCCGAATCAGCTTTGCAATTTTCGAAAACGATAATTTCTTCTTAAAATAAAGATGATAAAGCTGTTTTTCCGGTATAATAATTCTTTTTTTGCTCATACTGTTATGTATTAAAAACTACTGTGCTCTAATTGAAATATTATACCAAAATTATCTTTATACTAAAAGAAAAGGGCGCTCCTGAAAAGGAACGCCTAATTTACAGAAAATCAAGTGGCCTTATTAAATTAAGTTGTTAGAATTGCACCAATAAACATTAAAATAATGGCTACAAGTTTCTGAACTATTATAGGTTTATTAAGTTCCTCTTTTATTATAGATGGATAAAATATGCTTAATATTACAGCGAATAATAAGACAAAAAATGGCTGGACAGAAGACAAAGCATTAACTAATGTAACATATCCCGTTGCTATGGCAATTGTAATGAATACCTTACCAACTAAATTAAGTATTTCGGCCAAAGATATTACTCCAATCACTTTTTTGCCGTGTTCCTTCACTGTAGATGTTAGATCTTTAAAACTAAAATAGAATATGGGAATTAAAGCAAAAATTGTTCCGATTTTTATGTATGAAAATACTGTCCAAAAATCAGTAAAATTAAGAAGGTGTTTTGTAATAACCGCTTCTCCCGATAATACTAAAGAAGCCAGAATCATAAACCAGAAGGCTCTTCCGATACTAATTTTTTCAAGATTTTTCAAAGAGATGATAATGGCCCCGGTTACTAATAGAAAAATGCCTAAATATTTAATCAGGGGAAAAACTTCTCCTAAGAATATTGCTGCGAGAATTAGAACAAACACAGGAGTTAAATACCACAAAGGGGCAATGCGAGAAATTTCTTCTATTTTCGCCGCTTTAAAGTAAAAAAGCATTGATAAAATATAAAGAACTCCGGCGACAAAAGCCCAAATAATATTTAGATAAGATAGAGGAGAAAAGCCGTGGAATAGATATATAAAAAGGCTTGCAAGTAAACCAATAATACCAAGAATCATTACGGGAACAATTGGCTTCCTTACCCATTTGGTAAGAACATATTTATCTACGATACTAACAATAGCCCAACATAAAGCTGCTAAAATTGAGAAAATTACCCACATATTGAATTAACTTTTAGTAAATTGTCTTAAAATTGATGATTTGATTGTCCTGATTTCTGGAGACTTTAAAATACGGGCAATTAAAATATAAACGAGAGCGCCAACCAGACCAGCCATCATTGTTTGAATTAAAATACCAGCAAAAGTCTGCATATTCACCAAACCAGCCAAAGCCTGCAGCACCAAATAAACAAAAACACCCATTAAAATACTGACTAGAACTATTTTCAGGAAAGAGCTACGGATTTCCCTTAATCTGATATGACCGAGTTTTTTCCGCAAAAAAAACAAAAGCAGCCCAAACTGAAATATACCAGAAATTGATAAGGCTAAGGGTAGACCAATAACGCCGATATTACCAATGCCGTCAAGCTCCAAAACATTAACTATAAATCCCTGAAACAAATTAGGAAAACTGAAAAGCCAAACAAGTAAAAAACACAACAAAATATTAAGACCCACCGACGCCAAGCTAATAGCCACCGGCGTTTTGGTATTCTGGAAAGAATAAAAAACCCGAGCCAGGAAAGGAACGGAGCCGAAGGCAAAAATACCAAAACAAAAAAGACCGAGCGAAGCAGCTGTTAACCTGGTTTCCAGCCAGCCAAAATTCCCGGTACCTAAAATAAGGCGGACTATCTGAGCTCTTAACAAAAACATTAAAACAGAAATCGGAATTATTAAAAAAAGAATTTGGCGGAAAACAGAAGAAAAGTTTTCTAAAAACTCCTGTTTTTGGCCGTTAACCCAGGCCCGCGACAAGACTGGAAAAGAAGCTAAAGCAAAGGAGGCACCAATGATGCTAAGAGGAAAACTTTGAAGGTTGTTGGCAAAGTTAAAAACAGCAATGCTGCCGACTGCCAAGGTAGAACCAATGGCGGTAATAACAATTAAATTAAGGTGATAAGCAGCCGTCCCGATGGTCCGGGGAATCATTAACTTAAAGATTTTCATTAGACCAGGGTATTTGAAATTAAAAGAAAGAGAATATTTAAATCCTGAAATTTTAGCTGCCGGAATCTGAATAAATAAATGCAGAAAAGCTCCCAAAGCAACGCCGTAAGCCAATCCCCATAAGCCAAAAACTGGCAGAAAAAATAAAATGCCGATAATCAGCCCAAGGTTATAGAAAACCGGAGCCAAAGAATAGGCAAGAAAACGGCTGAAATAGTGTAAAAGCCCGGAAAAAACAGCAGACATTCCTAAAAAAATCGGGCTTAAAAACATGATTCTGGTTAAAGAAACAGCCAGCGCTTTCTGCTCAGGACCAAACCCGGGAGTGATGAACTTAATTAGCCAAGGAGTAAAAATAGCTAAAATCCCACAGAAAAAAATAAGCAGAAGCAAAAAGCAGTTCAAAACATTATTGGTCAAGTCCCAGCCTTCTTTCTCGCTTTTTTTGAAATATTCGGCAAAAACAGGCAGAAAAACAGCAGTTACCCCGCCCATAATTAAGATACCGTAAACAAAATCAGGAATCCTAAAAGCAGCAAAATATATATCCAAATCCTTACCAGCGCCAAAAGTGCCTGCTAAAAGCCTATCCCTAATCAAACCTAAAAACAGGCTGATTAAAGCCGAAACACCGAGCAACAAAGCAGCAAAAGTAACTGTCTTTGTTTGCGAATTAAAAAAGCGCTTTATCATTTAATCTTCTTCATTTTACTATTTTTTTCTCCCCTTTACAAATCTCATTGTTTCAGTTATTATTATTTTCAGAAAGAACATTAAAATAAAAGGAAGGAATATGGAATTAGGTCATATTGTAAACAATAATCAGACAAAAGCAGAAACAGATGAAATCTTAAGAAAAACCCGGGGAATAAAAGAACTTTTCCAATCTAAGAAAGGTAGAAAAATTCTTGGAGGTTGCCTGGAAGACAAACTAATAGTAGTGGAGTTTATGCAACCTAGCACGAGAACCAGGCTTAAGTGCGAGCTTGCCGGGAATTGGTTGGGGGCTACAGTGAAAGTTCATGATGAAATTGCCAAAACATCAATGGCTAAAGGGGAAAGCTGGTTCAATCACCTGCTAACTTTCTCTGAGGCAGGAGCAGACATATTAGCTATTAGACATCCTGAAAATTTTCTGCCGCAAAGATTAGCTCTTCTTTGTATAGAGTATCATTTCCGGGAAAAGATTATTAACTTGGGCGACGGAAACTATCTTCACCCCACCCAAGGCTTAGGCGACCTCTTCACGATCGAAGAACATCATAGAAAAAAATTCGGCAAAGAGCCTCTGAAAATAGCCATCGGGGCAGACATGAAAGCCAGAGCTATTCATTCTTTAGTAATGGCTCTCGGTAAATATCCAGTCGAATTAACCTTAGTCTCCTGGCAAAAACCAGAATATTTAATGCGACGGGAATTTCTCCAAGAATTCCTAGAAAATGGGGTTAAGTTTACCGAGATTGACAAATTACCCCTGGGAGAGAAATTCGATGTCATCTACTGGGTTAGATATCAAATCGAGCACGGGCCAGAGGGAGAAAAAGAAGAACGTCAAACACAATATAACGAAGACTTCCCAGTGACTCCTGAATTTCTGAATGCTCACCTGAAAGATGACGGTGCTTTCCTCGCTCCCGGTCCCATGACCAAAGAAATAGACATAAGGATAAATTCTGATCCAAGAATGAAATATGGAGAGCAATTAAGAAACAACCAAATTATGATGATGACTCTCTATCTTATGACGCTCAGACCTGACTTCCCTATTCCAAACCCACAAGAACTATAACAAAAACACCGCGCAGGAAACTGTGCGGTATTTTTTTGCTCAAGCAGGCAATAAGCCGAATTCTGTCGTGGGCAATCATCTATCTAGCTCCGACGTTACCGTCGGAGTCAAGCGAACTACTCTTTCACGGAAACTCTAAGATGAATCTCAGTGCTTCCGGTTTGCTCTTGCTCCCAGGTAAGAATTTAGCCGTTTCACTCCCCTTACGGGGCTCGTCTCTGTTCGCATCTCTCGGATTACTCCGGACGGGTGTTACCCGCTACCATTTTAACTCCTGAAAATTCAGAAGTGAGAGTTCGGACTTTCCTGACGCCCGCAACTGCGTAGCTGTTGGCGCCCGATTGCCTCGCCTACTTGAGCATTTAAATTATAGCAAATTAAGCGTTAATGTCAAGGTGAAATAAAAACTGAGCGGTTTATGGCTCAGTTCTTTTTATTTGTTTGATTGTCTCCTTAATTCTTTCAGGAGTACACTTTTCCGTTGGTAAAGCTAAGACCAGTTTTCCCTCTTTATTGTATATATAAGTGAATTCTACCTTCTTTGAAGAATAACCCTCTGGTAAATTAACTTCGGCCATTTCTTTCCTCCTTATGGTTTAATATCTTTTAACGATTCCGGAAAATAAAATCGCTTGTATCTGGTTCAGGGTCATTTTCAAATATAGTAAAGGGTCCGTCAACTGGACCTATTAATCCAAAACCTCCAAAAATTGCATCAGGATCATCTTCAACCTTTTCGTCAGTCCTTATTTCCATTATTTCTTGATGCGGATCTTCGTAAGTGATATATCTATCATCTTCGGTTAAGATTTTATAACCGAGGCTTTTTATTCCTACCTCAAAAGCATACTTAGGTAGCTTAATCGGTTTCGGTCGAATCACCATAATTATACCAGGCCACCATTTTCCATGATACCAACATTTTACCCTATCACCGACCTTGAATTCTTGCTCCATTCCTGTCTCCTCTTATTTGTAATTAGTAACGAACTATTAATTTTGATATGAATTTATCATATAGTCAAGTATTTCTCTTTTTTCTAATTTCTTTTTCCAGATGCTATTTCTGCGATCGGGATTTATGTAAACACCTTTTAAGAAATTAATTTTATCTCGGAATTTCACGAGATTTGACCTTCTCGAAATTGCAATTTCTTTATATTTTTCATCAATTTTGCTTTCAATATTAAAATCATTTAACAATTTTTGAACTAATTTTAAAATCTCTAAATTATATTGATAACCCCTAACCCGTCTTTTATTTCGCTTTTTCTCAAATCCCACAGAGCCTTCGTCGGCAAAAAATGCCTGAAGAAATATTTTCTTTTCTGGCAATAAAGCATTTTTAATATACTTCTTTAACCCCTGAGTTTTATTTCTCATATAATCTGCGAGCTCAACATAGTGATAAGAGATTCTATGAACGCCTGTTTCTTTATTCAACCAATTGTGCGGCCGCAGATTGAATATTTTCTTCATTAAAGAACTCACTCGATCAATTAATGCCTTATTACGATTATGATAAATACAACTATGGCTTTGAATTTCTCCGTCAAACATAAAATGAGCTATAAGAAATATTAACTCAGGCATCCAACCATCCGGCCTGAGAACTACTCTTCCGGGAATACATTTTCCTTTTCTTACTTTTATATTAAATTTATTAATCCTCTTTGTATTTTCTTTAACAATCCTCTCTTGAGCTCTTTTTAATCTTTCCTGAGCTTCTGGAGAAAATAAAGTATCATTAACATGATCATAAACTGTTGTTTTGGGAAGTTTAACTGCTTTGGCAATTTCTCCCAATGTAAATCCATTTCTTCTCAAAATTCTACATTTTTCTACTAATAAAGGGTCTGTTTTATACATAAAAATTGTGCCCCCACTAGGAGTCGAACCTAGACTTACTGCTTAAAAGGCAGTTACTCTACCATTGAGTTATGGGGGCCCATTCTAAGTACCTTCTTTTCTTAATTGTTCTAATAACTCTTTTTGTTTTTTTGTCAATCGCTTTGGAGTTTTGACAACCAGTTCAACATACAGATTGCCTCGACCATAACCAGAAAAATGAGGGATACCTTTGCCAGAAATCCTTAAAACCTTGCCCGATTCAGTGCCTGACGGAACTTGAAGCAGCATCTTCTTTCCTTCAAGAGTAACTAATTCCACTTCACCACCCAAAGCTGCCTGAGAAAAGGAAATCGGCACAACACTGAACAAGTCGTCACCCTTCCTTCGGAAGACTGAATGCTTCTTAATAAAGATGCGGATATACAAATCTCCATTCCTACCGGCTTTTCTGCCAGCTTCACCTTTGCCTTCAATTTTAATCACCTGATTCGTATCAACACCAGCTGGAATAAAAACTTTTATCTTATCTTCGCCCTTGACTCTACCCTCGCCCTGGCAAACATTGCAGGGCTTTTCTGGTCTGAGTCCTTCGCCGCCGCATTCTGGACAAACCGTCACTCTGGTCATTGAGCCAAAGATTGTTTTTTTAATTTGCTGGACCTGGCCCGTGCCCCGACAAGAAAAACATTCATTGATGGGAGTGCCGGGCTCGGCACCCTTTCCCTGACAGCGTGAACAGCTAACCATTTTATATAAAGAAATTTCTTTTTCTTGGCTCTTTAAAATTGCTTCTAAAGGAATTTCTATATCAATCTCAATATCTTTGCCCTTTTTAAAATCTCTTTTTCTGCCAGTGCCACTCCCAAAGCCAAACATCTCTTCAAACATCTCTCCGATATCTTCAAAATCAAACCCTCCACCAAATCTTTCTCTTATTGATTCAAAATCAAATCCTGGGCCAAAACCAAAATCAAAACCTGGCTGACCCCCTTCAAATGCTTGACCAAACCCATCATACTGACTTCTTTTTTCTTTATCTGAAAGAGTTTGATAAGCTTCGTTTATTTCTTTGAATTTCTTTTCGTCACCGCCTTTGTCGGGATGATGTTGGTGAGCCAGCTTATGATAGGCCTTTCTAATTTCATCCAGGGAAGCATTGCGGGAAACACCTAAAATTTGATAATAATCTTTGGGCATATTATTTTTCACCGAGATGAATCAAAAATTCATCGAAGGTACGAAATGAATTAAAGATTCATTGAGTTTTATATTCGCCTTCCTCAGGTCCTTTTTTCTCCTGAGTCTGTTTATACAATTCAGCGCCTATTTTCTGGGAAACTTGAGAAAGTTCAGCCGTCCGACTTTTAATTTCATCTACCTTATCACCATCTTTAACCTTTTTCAAGTCTTCAATCTTCTCGGTTATTTCTTTTTTAACATCGGCAGAAACCTTATCTCCCGCATCTCTTAAAGTTTTCTCAGTGGTATAAACTAAATTATCAGCCACGTTTCTGGCTTCAATCAGTTCCTGCTTTTTTCTGTCTTCTTCGGCGTGAAGTTCGGCTTCTTTTTTCATTTTCTCAATTTCTGCTTTTGATAAGCCGATTGAGCCTTCAATTCTGATTGACTGGGCTTTATTGGTAGCTTTGTCTTTGGCGGTAACGGTTAAAATGCCGTTGGCGTCAACGTCAAAAGCAACCTCAACCTGGGGCAATCCCCGGGGAGCGGGCGGAATCCCGTCAAGAACAAACCGGCCGATTGACCGATTGTCACTAGCCATTGACCTTTCTCCCTGCAAAACATTAATTTCCACGGCTGGTTGGTTATCAGCCGCGGTTGAGAAAATCTGGGTTTTAGCAGTCGGGATAGTCGTATTTTTCGCTATCATCACGGTGTTGATGCCGCCCAAAGTTTCAATTCCCAAGGAAAGCGGCAAGACGTCTAACAATAAAACGCTTTTGATATCCCCCTCGGGCGCTCTACCTTCGATTTTTGCTCTTAAAATTTCGGCTTCAATGGCTGCTCCAATGGCGACTACTTCTTCGGGATTAATGGATTTATTGGGTTCTTTGCCAAAAAACTTCTTGACCGCCTCTCTCACTGCCGGAATTAGGGTCGTGCCGCCAACCAAGACAATTTCTTCAATGTCTTTTTTAGCCATTTTCACCTCGGCCAAGGTTTTCCCCACCCTGGTGATTGATTTCTCAATCAAATCCGCGGTTAATTTCTCAAAATAAGCCCTAGATAATTTATAAAGAAGATGTTTGGGCCCTGCCGCATCAGAAGTAATAAAAGGAAGATTAATCTCTGTCTCCAAAGCTGAAGATAATTCGATTTTTGCTTTTTCCGCTGCTTCCTTTAATCTCTGCAAAGCTAAGGAATCCTTAGATAAGTCAATTCCGTTATCCTTTTTAAATTGGTCGACTAACCAATTAATTATTCTCTGGTCAAAATCCCTTCCGCCCAGATGCGCTTCCCCGCCCGTCGCCATCACTTCCACGGTGTCCGGAGTGGTATTTAAAATTGAGATGTCAAAAGTCCCTCCGCCAAAATCATAAACAACAATTTGTTGATTCGCTTTTTTCGTTAAGCCATAAGACAGCGCCGCGGCCGTCGGTTCGTTAATCACCCTCAAAACGTTAAATCCGGCAATTTCGCCTGCTGCCTTGGTGGCTTTTCTCTGGGAATCGTCGAAGTTGGCCGGACAGGTAATCACGGCGTTGGTAATTTTTTCTCCCAATTTTTCTTCGGCATCCAGTTTTAATTTCTGCAAAATCATGGCGGAAATCTCAATTGGGGTTAACCATTTATCTCCCATTTTTACTTCAACTTCGCCATCGCTTCTTTCTCTGGTTTCATAAGACAAAAGTTTTAATTCTTTTTGGACTTCGGGGTCGGAATGTCTTCTACCGATAAATCTTTTAACTGAATGGATGGTATTCTTAGGATTGGTAATGGCCTGTCTTTCAGCTAAAATTCCGACGATTCTCTCGCCAGTTTTTGAAACAGCCACGACCGAGGGCATCAAAACAGAGCCTTCTCTGTTTTCAAGACATTTTGGTTCGCCCTGCAAAATGGTGGCCATCTTGGAAATTGATGTGCCTAAATCAATACCTAATATTTTTGCCATAAGTTTTTATTTATTAATTTTAATTTTGGCAGGTCGAATAACCTTACCATATAATTTATAACCTTTTTGAATCTCTTCAATAATTATACCAGACTTGCCATCTTTAACCTCAATTTCTTCTACCACTTCATGAAGATTGGGGTTAAATTTTTCACCCAAAGATTTTATCTCTTCCACTCCCTGGCTTTTTAAAAAATCCTCCAATTGTGTTTTAATTTGCAAAACCCCTCTGACGTTTTTTTCGTTTTTCAGGTTTTCGGGTAAGTTCTTCTCGGCTACGTTAAAATTATCCAGAATTGGTAAAATTTTTAAGATAAATTCTTCGGTAGCATATTTTAAGAATTCACCAATTCTTGCCATCTCCTCTTTCTTGTAATTTAAAAAGTCGGCTCTGGCTCTCTGCCAACCCGTTAGATATTCGGCGGCTTTCTTTTCTGACTCTTCTAATTTTTTTTGTATTTCCTTAATGTCCATTTTACTCCAATAATTTAGTCAATGAATCCATTATACCAACATTTTTATCATAAGCCATTCTTTTGGGACCCAAAATGGCGATAATCCCCTCTTTTTTCTTTGGCAAATGAACCTTGGAAATGATGGCGCTGAATTCTTTGGCGCAGGGCAGCTGGTTTTCCTTGCCGATAAAAACCTGAAGTTCATCAGAATCTTTTAGTTCGCTAAAATGCTCTTCAAAGTTCTGGACGACTTCCATAAATCTGGAAATAAAACCTGAGTCCTCAAATTCTGGTTCTTTGAAAATTTCATCCCAGCCCTCTTTAAAAATAACGTCTTCTTCGGGAAAATAGGCCATTGCCAAACTTGAAGTAAGTTCGGCGATTCTTTGGGTTAAATGCTGAAAAAATTTGAAAGAGTCGTCAATTTCCTTCTCAATCTCGCTGAATCCTCTGCTTTTATTTTTTGGCCTTAAATTATCAACGTAAAAACGGTAGCCCTTGTCGGTCGGCACTCGGCCGGCTGAAGTGTGGGGCTGGGCCAGATAACCGAGCTCAGTTAATTTCTGGAACTCAATCCTCATGGTTGATGGTTTAATGCCAAATTGATACTTTTTGGTAAGTACTTTTGAACTAACGGGCGTTTTGGCGTTAATATATTCCCCGACGATGCAATTTAAAATTTTCCCCTGTCTTTCCGTCACCATATTTATCCCACTTTCCATAATACAAAACTATCACTCCCCTGTCAAGAGTGCCAACGCCCAGTGGCAGAAACGCTAACGGTTTTAAAAATAAAAAGCACCGAAACAATACGACGTTCGGTGCTCGCGACCGAACAAAGTCGAGTGCCCCAGTGGCAGAAACGGTAATGTTACTTGTAATAAACCCGGCTGAATCGCAAATCAATATATGCCAATTTATTCCTCTGTTCAGGAGGGATTTGTTTTTCTAAAACCAGAGCTAATTCAGTTATCTGCCAATTTAAATCTCCTTTTAGATTAAAATAAATCTCCCAACCCTCAGCAGTTTTCATGTTAAGTCTTTCTTCAGAAACTAAAAAGGCTTCCTTAACCAATATCCCCGTATTTCCTTCCACTTGAGCTTTGATTTCCAAAACTTTAGACAATAATTCTTTTTCAATTACCTTTTCTCTTAATTCGTTTATGCCTGATTCGTTTTTTATTAAAACTAAGTCCGGCTTATCCTCAATAACCTCCTTAAAGATTATTCCTTCCCGATCAAGCAAAAAACATCTCTCTCCGCACCAAACAGCCAAGGCTTGTCTTTCTGTGACAACAATATTGACCGCGTCAAAAAATCCCTGACTTACTTTAGCTTCAGCTATTTGGGGAAAATAATTTAAAATATCTTTTTTTATCTGACCTAAGTCAAGTGCAAAAATACTTTTAGTTTTGAAAAACAATATTTTACTTTCTAATCTTTGCCCAGCTAAAAACTCAATATCTTCTTTTGAAACTTTGTCATTGCCGCTGACAATCATCTTTTTCACTTGAAAAACCTCTAAGAAAAACAGGGAATAAAAAATACCTCCTGCCACAATTAAAGCTAAAATGCCCAGCCAAAAAAACCGCTGGCAAAAAATCGATTTCTTTTTCTTATATCGGTGGGGCTTCCTGTAGGTATGTCTTTTTCTCATCATAATCCCCTTTTAGTTTTTCTCAATTTCTCAAAAAGATAGGTGGGCCAGTATTTCAAAGAAAGCGGCAAGTCCTGGGTTTCAACATAAAAATGAGACTGGCCACCAAATCCCATTTTAAACAAGGTGGGGCCGGCCCAGGGATGCTTTGATTTGGGATCAACATATCCCCAGAAATCATACAAATTGCAACCGCGCCTCTTGGCTTCTTTAATTGCTTCCCATTGCAAAAGATAACTCATCGGCGTTTTATGATATTTTGGCAATAAGGCAGCATGATGGTAAAAACCAATACCAGACCAAAAAATAATCAGGGCCGCAGCAATAATTTCTCCCTGGTATTTGCCGAAAAACAGCAATGCCTGATTGTCTTTAACAAAAACCTCAAATTCATTTCTGACAAATTCAAAAGAAAAAGGAACGAATTGCTGATGTTTGGCTACGGTCTGGTTAAGTTTATCGTAAAGCACCACGTCTGCTATTTTATCACTCTTGATAATTTCTAAATCTGGATTTTTTAAAGCTTGGTGGACGAGGTACCTCGTGGTTTTCCGCATCTTCATCAAAAGTTCTTCTTCTGATGGAGCAAGGTCAAGTTTCAAAGTCGCCTCGTAAGCTGAAGCATGCATCGGAGCTTTCCGAAATCCTAAATCTCGAAATAGTTTTTTATTCTCTTCATTCCCCCCCCTTGGTAAAAGTGGTGCTATTCTAATAAAACTGCAGTCTTCCTCTTTAGCGATTTCCTTCAATTTATTTAACAATATTTCTGAAATTCCAAGACTATGTTGAATTAATAAAAAAGTCCCTCGCCGGGCCTTCACCTTCACCACCAAACTGATTGAGGTTAAACCTCCATCATCGTATACGCCGAGCCGCCAAATCTTACTACCCATCATCTTATTAAACTCTCCCCAATTCCAACTCTGCAGAAAGGTTTTTTCTTCGCATCCTGAAAGAAAATCCTCCCAAGTTGTTTTTTCTTTTATCTCGCCTATCTTCATGTCAGTTGTTTAATTAACTGACTTGGCACTCTGCTTTCTAAAAGAACTACATCGCCAGGTCCACAGAAACTCTTAATTTTTTCAATAATTTTTGCTGGGTTCTCAATAAATATAGCATTTGGTGCGCCTTCTTTTATTTCTTTAAACCTGTCTTTGGTGGTAATGATGGCCAGATCACAAACTTCGTCGATTCTCTTCCCTATTCTTCGATGGACCTCTTGAGAGGCTGGACCTAACTCAATTAAGCAAGGCATAACAATTACCTTCTTACCTGGTAAACTCTTCAGATATGCCAAGTGAGCCATTACTCCATTGGGATTAGCTGAATAGGTAGCATCAATAATATCTATGCCATTGATGCCTTTTTTAACCTGCCTGCCAGTTTGCCAAGGTTCAATCTTCTGAGAACCCCGGGCAATCTCTTCTTGATTCATGCCTAAATATTCTGCCACTGCTTTAGCTCCTGCCAGATTCTCTTCTTCAGCTGAAACAGCTCCTTGGCCGTAAAGCTTTTTATTAACCTTGGTTTTTTGATAAAGCTCCAAACAATATTGATTATTGCCATTAAAGAAAGCTATGCCGTCTGTAGGCAGACTCTCAATTAATTCATATTTTGTCTTGATAATATTCTCTTGGGAGCCGAAAGTGGCCATGTGCTGTTCGTTGATGCCGGTTAAAACGCCGATCTTGGGCTGAGCAATATCGCAAAGCAGTTTTATGCCTCTTTGATTGTAAGCTCCCATTTCCATAATAAAAACTTCATGTTCTAGCCCCAATTCATCTAAAATACATTCAGAAATTCCCACTTCTGAGTTTTGATGCTCTTTGGTTTTTAAAACCTTGAACTTCTCAGATAAAATGGTGGCTAAAAACTCTTTGGTTGATGTTTTACCATAACTGCCCGTGACTCCGATGACCAGTAAATTCTTAAATTCAGCTCTTTTTTTCTTAGCTTCTTTAATGATTCGATTTCGTAAAATTACAGCTAAAGGCTGATAAACTAAAACTAAAGCTGAAAAGATGACTGGCGCTAAAACATCTAAAAACAAAAGAGAAAAAGTAAACCTTGTTATGTTAAACTCTAAAATAAATAGAGAAAATAGGATTAATGCCTCAAAAGAAAATCCAGTGCTCAAAACGACAGCTGTTTTTCTGGTTAAAACCGGTTTCTTAAGGCTTCTTTGCCAAATATTTCTAAAAACAAACGAAGCCTCAACAAAGAAAACCGCACCAACCAAATAAATTAAGTTTGGCTTAATTTCGGCTAAGCCGAGCTTAGCTGAAAAAACTATACCCAAAAGGACCAGAATTTTAACTAATAATAAGTAATTGAGAATTAATTTTTTGCCTTTATAGGTGCGGAAATGATCTTGGAAGCGACCGATATGATATTCTTTCAATTGCCAAAGATAAACCCAAAAGAAAAGTTTCTTCGTAAAAACAATCAACCAAAGAATAGAAATTAGAATTAAATAAATCATGATTTAAGAAAATTTAAAATTTTCTCAGCCAAAATTTCCGGTGCTTCAAGGTTAATTCCATGGTCAACATTTGGAATAATTTCTAAAGTCGAATTTTTAATCTCTTTTTTAAGAATATAAGCATCGCTTACGGGAAGCCAAGTATCTTTTTCGCCCCAAATAATTAATGTTGAAGTTTTAATTTGATCAAGATATGGCTTCAAATCTTCTTTAACTACTTTTTTAAGAGTTTCTTTCATTATCCCTGGCGCTAAGTAATAATCATGTTCACGGATGATAAAATAAATAACTTTTCGAACAAGGGGTTGAATTTTTTTAAGAAGGGGTAAAGAAAATATAGCATTCCCAATTTTTGCTAAAATAGAAAATAAAAAAATTTTGGTCTTTCTTCTTGGGGTTATCCCAGAAGGAGCGCATAAAATAAGTTTTCTCAATTCTTCGGGATATTTAATGGTAAATTTCACAGCTATTCTGCCTCCAAAAGAATGACCCACTAAAAAAACTTGCGAAAGGCCTTGTTTTTCGCAAAATTCTCTTGCCCATTCTACATAATCACCAATTGACCAAGCTTTTTCGGGCGGTGGGTTTTTCCCAAAACCAGGGAGATCGGGCACATAAACTTTACATCCTTGATTCTCTAAAAGTTCTTTAACCTGACTCCAATTTTTCGCACAAGATCCCCAACCATGAAGAATAAGGATAGTATTCATTTTGAGCCAATTTTTTTAAACCCTGTATATTTTTGTAAAACCTTGGGAATCTCTATACTGCCGTCTTTTTGCTGGTAATTCTCGATGATAGCAATTAACATGCGGCCAATAGCAAAAGCCGTGCCGTTTAAGGTATGAACAAATTCCAAACCCTGCTTGGTACGATAGCGGATATTCAAACGTCTTGCCTGAAAGTCGGTACAGGTTGAAGTAGAATGAGTCTCTCGATAGCGTCCCTCAGAAGGCAACCAAGCCTCAATATCATATTTAGCTACTGCAGGAAACCCCAAATCACCGGTACATATTCGAAGTACCCTATAAGGAATTTTTAAAGCATTTATTAGAGCTTCTTCTCTTTCTAAGAAAAATTGGTGTTCTTTTTGAGAATTTTCGGGTTGACAAAAACTAAACATTTCTACTCCATCAAATTGATGAGATCTAAAAATGCCTCTGGTGTCTTTCCCATAAGAGCCAGCTTCTCTTCTAAACCAAGTAGAAAAACCAACATATCTTCTTGGCAAATCTTTTTCTTCAAATACTTCATCGGCATGCATTGGACCAATAACTTGCTCAGTAGTTCCCTCTAAGTACAAATTATCTTTTTCTAAATAATAAGCTTCCTCTCCCCCAAATTGTTCGGGATACCCCATTCCCCTAGCCATTTCTGGTTTTATCATCACCGGAGGAATCACCGGGATAAACCCTTTTTTGGTTAAGGTATCAAAAGCAAAATTTATTAAAGCAAACTCCAACAAGGCCGCTTCTCTCTTCAAATAACCAAAGCGACTGCCCGAGACCTTAGCTGCTCTTTTAACATCAATTAAATCTAAATTTTCGGCAATTTCTAAATAGTCTTTTGGTTTGAAGCTAAATTTTGGCTTCTTCCCCACCTCTCTTAAAACAACATTGTCTGCCTCATCTTTGCCCACCGGAACATCCTCTAGAGGTAAGTTGGGAACCTGAAACATTAAAACTTGAAATTCTTTTTCAATTCTTTCTAAATCTGGTGCTATTTTTATAATTTTTTCTTTAATATTTCTAGCCTCCTCAATATTATCTCTACCAAATTTTTTTTGTTCAGCCACTAAACTCTCGGTACTTCTAATACGGGATCTTCTTTCTTCGTCTAATTCTAAAAGCCGATCAATAATTTTAGGATTAACTCCTTTTTTTTGAAGTCCTTCTTTAACTTTATCTGGATTTTGCCGAATAAATTTGATATCTAACATATTATTTATTATTTTGGTCGCATGGTTGGAAACAATATCACTTCTCTTAAACTATGGGAATCAGTCAAAAGAGCCACCAACCTATCAATACCTACACCTAAACCAGCCGCCGGCGGCATGCCATACTGCAAAGCTTCTAAGAAATCTTTATCTTTTCTTTCTGTTTCAATTTTGGCTGTGCGAAACCTTCTCTCCTGCTCCAAAGAATCATTTAACTCAGAAAAACCATTGATTATTTCTATGCCTCCCGCTACTAATTGAAAACGATGGGCTTCTTTGGTCTGGTCAGTTTTGGCTTTAGCTAAAATAGCCATTTCTACCGGGTGATCAATTACAAAAGTAGGTTGAATTAATTTTCTCCGAGAGATTTCTTTGAAAAGTTCATCCAGACCAACTCCTTTAGTTTTTTTAACCAAATCTTTAAATCTAATTCTCAGCCAGGGAGTTTTAAAGCTTATCTTTTGTCCTTGATAATTAATCTCTTGGGTCTTTTTAATTTTTTCCACCAAATCAGTTATTGTTTTTTCAACAAATTTCATCAAGCCGTCCCTGTCCTGATAGGCCCAGTAAAGTTCCAACATGGTGAAATCAGGGTTATGGTAAGCATCTATGCCCTCGTTGCGGAAACAGCGACCAATCTCATAAATCTTTTCGAAACCGCCGACTAACAACCTTTTTAAATAAAGCTCGGGAGCTACTCTTAAATAGAGGTCAAGATTCAAGGCGTTAAGATGCGTCTTAAATGGCTTAGCTAAAGCGCCGCCGGGAATTGGCTGTAAAATCGGCGTTTCTACTTCTAAAAATCCCTGCTCATTTAAAATATGGCGCAGTTCTTCAACGATTTTGCTACGCATCTCAAATTTCTCTTTGACCTCAGGATTCATGATTAAATCCAGATATCTTTTCCTAAATCTTTCTTCAACATCTTTCAAACCATGCCATTTTTCCGGCAGAGGTAAAAGAGATTTAGCTAAAATCTTGAAGGAAACTACTTCGATTGTTTTCTCGCCCCTTTTTGTTTTAAATAAAACCCCGGAAATCTCAATAAAATCGCCGATATCAAAATTATCTAAGAAAAACTTGTAAGTTTTTTCTCCTAATTTGTCTTTTTTAAAATAAGCTTGGATTTTTGCTGTGCCGTCCTCAAAATGAATAAAAGTTGAACCCCCATGCTCTCGAATTGCCCGAATTCTGCCGACTAAGCTTAGCTTAGTTTTGGCTTGGGAAAATTTCTCAAAATTATTTAAAACCTCCTCAATTGAATGAGTTCTTTTGGTTTTAATAGGATAAGGATTAACCCCGGCTTTTTTAATTGCTTCAAGTTTTTTTAGCCTGGTTTTATAAATATTAACTATGGGCATAACTAATCTCATATTAATCCATTTAAATCCAAAAGAAAAGCCCGCCTTTTGGCGAGCAGCTCTTTTTAGTCTTAAGTTTATTTACTCAATCTTGAGAATTTTGTACTGAACTCTGCCCTGGGGAGTTTCAACTTCAATCATCACTCCTTTTGTTTGATTTAAGATGGCTTTGCCTAGGGGTGAATCAGCTGAAATCTTGCCTTCTAGAGGATTGGCCTCTTTAGCACCCACTATCCTAAAACTTTCTTTTTCTGAACCAGCTTTCACTAAAACAGTCGAACCAATTTGAGCTAAACCATTTTGCTTTTCTGCAGGAGGAATCAGGACCGCATTATTAAGTAAATCTTCTAATTCTAAAATACGACCCTCCAGAAAACCCTGGGCCTCTTTTGTTTCGTGATACTCGGAATTCTCAGTCAAATCGCCGTAAGCAATACTTTTCTCCAGTCTTTCAGCAATTTCTTTTCGTTTCACAGTTTTAAGATACTGTAATTCCTTTTTTAATTTTTCTAGCCCCTCGGGAGTCAAATATTTCTCCATATTAACCCATAATACTGAAACAAAAAGGTCTGTCAAGATGTACCCAAGTTTTATCGATTAAAATACCACTCTAAAACCTCTTTCGCTACGGGTAAAGCCGCTACCTGTTCCCTTTTTACCTTTTCAATCATGATAGTCAAAACAATCTGAGGATTTTCGTAGGGAGCGAAAACTGTTACCCAGTTGTGATAGTAATTATTGCCTAATTCAGCTGTGCCAGTTTTGGCTGCGACAGGAACCGGCAAAGAATTTAACAAAACGGCCGAAGCTTGAGGACTGTTCACTCCGGTTACGGCCTGTCGCATGCCTTCTCTGACAATCTGAAGGTTGTCAGAATCAATGAAGTTTTGGCGAATAATTTTAGGTTTAATTTCTTCAACCAAGTTTTTTTCCTCACCAATAATTTCTTTGACGACTTGAGGTTGATATAATGTACCACCGTTGGCAATAGCGGCAAAAGAATTTACTACTTCCAAAGGGGTAATCTTTAAAAAACCTTGGCCGATGGACAGGTTGTAGGTGTCGCCATCCCACCAGTCGTATCCCCAAGTTTCTTTTTTCCAGTTTTTATCAGGTAGAAAACCTTCTGCTTCTCCTGGTAGGTCAATGCCGGTTTTATCTCCCCAGCCGAAAAGCTCCAAATACTCTTTAATCTTGGTCGGACCCAAGCCCTCTTGATTTTCGTAGCCCCCACCAACAGTATAGAAATAAACGTTGCAGGATTCAGCAATGGCCTTTCTCATGTCTGTCCAGCCGTGCGTTGTCCAGTCGTCTTTGGTGGTAGAGGCATTAGGAATCCAAGAGTGGGGAATAATAATCCCACCGCTACAGTAAATCTTCTTTTCAGGCTGTATTATTCCCTCTTCCAAAACGGCTGAAGCAATTAGGGGTTTGATGGTAGAGCCGGTCAGATAACCTCCAGCAATGGCCCGGTTAAAAAGAGGGTCAGCCGGATTATTTTCGATTTCTTGCCATTGTTCCTCAGTTATTCCCTGGCTGAAAAGATTGGCGTTGAAGCTGGGAAAACTGACCAAAGCAAGCACTCCGCCGTTCTGAGGATTGAGGGCAATGGCCGCCCCACCGCTGGCTCCAGTGTTTTTAATCGACTTTGCTAAAGACTGACTCAGTTTCTCTTGAAGGTCCGAATCCAAGTGAAGAACTAAACTTTGTCCTGATGATGGCTGAGAGATAATCTCTTTGGCAAGAAGATTGCCATAGACATCTCTAGTGATTTGAATTTCTCCGGGCTTGGCCTTTAAAACATCGTTGTAATAATCTTCCAGGCCTGTTTTCTCTCCGGTTTTTCGTTGATAACCAATGACATGGCTGAAGACCGAACCTTGTTGGTATTCCCTGGCAGTATTATTTTTAATTTCGCAGCCAGGAAATTCATTAATTTTGACCTCATAGAAAATTAAAGTCTGGTGGTCAAGATTTTCCGAAACGATTTGGCCATCACAAACCAAATCAAAACTGGGCTTGTTAGAAACCATTTGATTGAGGTCTTTGTCATAGATTACCCCTCTTTGGGCTTGGATTAAATGAATGACAAATCTATTTTCTTCTGACAACTGAGAGAAATCCTTGCCTTCTAAAACTTGTAATTGAGCCGTCTTAGCAAAAAGGATAAAAATTAAAACTAAGAAGCCAAGCCAGAGTCCTCGCAGGATTTTCTGAGAGAGAGGAACTTCCAGTTTCTTTTCTGAAATGCCCAGTTCCCTTTCTTTTTTCTGAGCAAGTGAATCTAATAAAATCTCTTGAGGCTCGATTTCTTTCTCAAATTTCTTAATTTTAAGTTTAGCGAAGCGGAACCCAAACATACTTTCTCAAGATTATTTTGATTAAAATGGCTGTGCCTAATAAAATTAAAACGTCAAAGCCAATCATTCCTGAAGAAAAAATATCCAAAAAAAATCCACCAATAAAGGCGGCGTAAACACCGGAGTAATTTTTAGACCTTTCGAAAAGGTTGATTAGAACAACGGCAATGAGAATAAGATTAATGATGCCAAACAGCTCAAAACTAGCTAAAACTGTCGTCTGCAACAAGGCCAAGAAATAAAAAAACAAGGTGTAGATGAAAATTTTTCTGAGCATTAGAAATCTAAAATTATTAAAACGCTGTCTATTTCTTTAAGGTCAAAAAACGGCGAAACTGCTATTTGATAAAAAGGATTGACGTCGCTCCGCTTGATTGCCTGAATCAGACCGACCAATAATCCTTTTGGATAGATGCCGCCTAAGGAAGCAGAAACCACCAAATCACCTTCTTTTAATTCTTTATCCTGAGAAACAAGGTCAAGATCGAGAAGCTGGCCGCCCCTACCTTTGATTACCCCAAAGGCATCTCTATCGGGAATTTCAGCGTCAAAAGAACTCTCTTGATTAGAAATCAGGGAAACGCGGCTAAAATCTTCATAAACTTCAGTGATTTTACCTAAAAGCACCTTTTGCTCAGTTACCACCGGCATGCCTTCTGAAAGGCCATTTTTTGAGCCCTGATTGATTAAAATTGAGTCCTGGCCAATATCTTTACCAATAATATCAGTAAAAGACAATCTAAAATCTTTTTTCAGGCCAATTTCTAAAGCTTCTCTTAAGACTTGATTCTCTTTTGCTAATTCTTTCAAAGAGGCATTCTCTGCTAATAACTGTTGTATGCTTAGTTTGAGTTCTTCATTTTCTTTTTTTAAGTCTTTTGCTTTAAAAAATCCTTCAAAAGAACCTGAAACGTTATTGCCTGTCTGCCATAGACTTTTCTGAATTGGCGAGGATACTGCATAAAAAAATCCCTTCAC
>Ga0210057_1003217_pt1 | contig 22638 bp, 17 predicted proteins | sample CryGeyCG2114_010_2_FD_183968 | JGI IMG/M metagenome (GOLD analysis project Ga0210057, IMG submission 183968) | Groundwater microbial communities from aquifer - Crystal Geyser CG10_big_fil_rev_8/21/14_0.10 (SPAdes) (version 2) | ecosystem: Environmental > Aquatic > Deep subsurface > Groundwater ...
TCATCGAAATACAAATCAGTGCCGGCATACTCCTCAGGTTTTTCCCTGAGCCGAGCGCAGAATGTCTGCACCAGACCCCAAAAAGCCGAGAGGTATCCGTAGTACCCATCAAAGGTCGTCGTGAAGCCGGTTTTTGAATCACCAACCACGATGGACAAGCGATGGATCGTGAATCGACGATCTCCCGTTGCCCACGCCCTCACCAGCTTTTCCGCTTCGAGCTTTGTTCTTTCATACGGATTGCGGTGCGACTGGCCGATATCGATATCGTCTTCATAGAAGACCTCCGAATCGCCAGCCACATAAGCGGTGGAGACGTAATGGAACTCGCGCGCGCCAAGCAGTTCGGAAAGCGCGAGTACCTGTCGCGTGCCGCCTACGTTCACGGCGCGTGATGCCGATTCGATGTCTTTGCCATCAAACTTGATGAGGGCGGCGCTGTGCAGCATCGTATCAATCTGCCCGGAGTACTGAGCAATAACCTCCGGTGAAACGCCAGCCAACTCTGCGGTTACGTCACCGCAGACGGCTATGCAATTCTTGCAGCAAGATGCCGGACCCACGATAGCGGAAAGCCGCTGTTGCGCAATCTCCGAGCTAACAGCGCGAACTAAACATAAGACGCGGTATCCTCGCTCCAAAAGCAAAGGAACCAGCGTCGAACCGATAAACCCGGTAGCACCGGTCATGAAGATGGTCTTCATGCTAACCTCCTTTAGGTTCGAGGGTTAAAATGTAAAAGTACGAAATTTAAAAACTCTCTGTTTTTTGTATAAAATACCCGATAATATACTATAAAACAGTAAAAAAATCAAGCCCCTTTGGTCTTATATGCAAAAAATCCGCTCATTTGAGCGGATTTCAAAGGAAAAAAGAAAAAAATGATAAAAAGCGAAAATAGTTCACTTGTAGACAACAGCTTTTTCATATTGCCTACCTCCTGCTTTCTTGAATGAGCAGTTTCCCCGTGAGATTAATAATCTCATGTATGGTCCGCTTCTTGTGCATATCGCCCCGCACCCCAAACAAGCCCGTACTGAAGGCTATTCTGCTTAAAAACCATGTCCTGTGAAACGCAGGGATCATATCAATTGAATAGTGTGGAGAAAAATATAGAAAGCGCAGTGAAGATAAGGGCAACTATAGTGCTTAGTATAACATATACGAGACTGCGCACCATAACGAGCCGAATATCAAAAAGCCTATACCGAGAAATTGCGTACGCAATAAAACCAATCATGATGAGCGTAAACGCGGGACCCAGCCAAATGTACTGATAATTTCCAAAGAGCGGATAAAAAAGATTGAAGAGAGAACCGCCAACAGCCGCGAACAACGTGCCGAGCAGCGTGTATCGAATCTGCAGTTTTTTCATGCCAACGGTTTCTCGATTTTTTCTGTAAAGTTCAAAAAATGAATAGCCAACATACATAACAAAATAGACCGTATACAAAACATACGACCAGCCGAGAATCACATCTTTCCCCCACGTCTGCAGGAAAATATTTTCAATATGATAATCAGTGTATACAAGCCCAAGCACCAGCCCGAGCGGAATGGCGAGCACGGTTACTCGCCACACGTTCATCTTAATTCTTTGATACGGGAAAAAAAATCCGAACAGTAAAAACGAATATGCGATAACAGCGGCCGCTACATAGTAAAAACGCGCCCAAAACAAGGCGTTTCCAATGTCGTTTGCGGACCTGAAAAAAGCAAGCCCAACCGCCCATGCGGCAGCCGCAACAACAACACCGCTATACGTTATATTAGAAAAGCTTTTTCTGTTTCTGCTCAAAACAACAGTCCCCAAACCCAGATTGAGCGCCGCTATCACGAACAGTAAAATATCCTTCCAATCCATATTCCCTATCTTTTGCGGCCACTCATGACTACTGCCTGGCCCGCAAACGTACGTGACGCGCGGACCGCATCAAAACCTGTTTCATGCATTAATACCACGAGCTCATCATCGGGTAAAAACGTATAGGTACCGTCCGCTCCCTTTTTTTCAATCATTTTTGCATACCGAAGAATTGCCGGACCGTAGTATAAATTTTTCACTCGTTTCGGATTCACAATTTCTTTCCATGAAGCGAGAAAGACTTTAAAAAAGTTAACACCATCTACCGGCGAAGACCATGCGAAAACGGATCCCGGCTTTGTAACACGATGCGCCTCCTTTAGGATTGATGCAAGCGCGTCCTTGCCTGACACTCCTTCGTGCTCCTCAATGTACGGCAAGACAAGATTAGCCACAGCACCGTCATACGACTCATCAGGAAATGGGAGTTTATTTGCAAGGTTATGCTTAACGTATGTAATCTGTCCGTCCTTTGGTCTTGGCACGAATGTTTCAGTTCTCCGGCGAAGGTGGTCGAGCATTACATCAGTAAGATCAAGGGCGGTAATTTCACCAATCAGACCATGCGTCTTGCGCCACAATAGATCAACGATTGCACCCGACCCGGTCCCTAAATCCAACCAGCGCTGTCCCTGCTTTGGTTCAACTATGCCGCTTACTCGATGAATAAGATCATGATACGGTTTTGCTTGCTCAAGGTATGGGTATATCTTGCCGTACCGGGGACCCCAAAACTTTTCATCTTCGGTTAGAATGGTATGCTTCACATTTTATTAACGTTCGAAAAACGATGAGAAGAATATGGAAAGCGCCGTAAATATAAACGCGACAATAGTGCTCAACAGCACGTACACAATACTTCTTACCACCACAAGGCGTATGTCAAACAAACGGTACTTAACCATAGCATAGGTTACCGCGACGATATAAAAACCAACAAGAAAATTACCGATTGGGTACGTTTTAGATATTTGAGGCAAGAAGTTGAAAAAACCCCCGCCAAATCCGATTAATGCGGCAAATAAAACGAACTTGATTTGCTGGCGCTGCATTCCAACGGTCACTCGCAAATTTTTTACCAAAAGGTACACAGAAGTAACCGCAATAATCCCAAAAAATATCGGGAAATACCAGTAAATAGGCCCCGGTACAATCCAACGTTTAAAATCAAGAATTGGCTCAATGCCTGTTTTAAAATACGGAGTCACACTCAGCATCGCAAGCAGGATGGCAAATATATACACTGCAATAATGTTTCTCTTGTGGTGCTCCTCCTTACCGATCAGCAAGAGAACAAAATGAACAAACGTTACAGGTATAAATATGGCCGCGATATCAAGAATTATCTGAGAAGCATACGCATAGCTGTATGAATCAAAAAAAGTAACTCCGAATAAACCCACACTCCATAAGCCGATACATCCGGTTACCGCAATCCAAAGCCTGTTAAGACGCGTGTGGCCGCGCGTGAACAAAATAAACAGCCCAAGTATCAAGCTGAGCACTCCTGTGATTAAACTTGAGAGTGTAAATAATGTCATAATTTATATTCAACCGTGGTCCACTTATGCCTCTGTGCTATTTTCCCGATTGATTTGTTGGGATTCACTACTATTGGTCTGTTGGCAATTTTTAGCAAAGGATAATCGGAGTAATGATCTGCGTACACGTATACTGTTTCAATATCACCCCGTTGTGATAGATATTCTTTCGCCCACTGGTACTTGTATGTTCCCGAAACCGCATGTCCGTCTATTTTTCCGGTGCATCTGCCTTCGCGAAAACTAATGTTTGTGGCAACATACTGATCCGCGTCAACATGCCCGGCAATACGTTTAACAATAGGTTCCAAGCTCGTCGAGAGCAAGATAACACGAGCGCCTTCTTGTTTGTGTTTTTTGATTTGCCGAAGAGCCGCGGGATATAATCGCGGAAATACCACAGTTTCCACATACTCATCAAAAAGATTATTATACTCCTCCTTGTTTAAGCCTTTGAGCCTGCTGAGCAGCATGTTCATTCCCCACGCTTCAGTTCTGATAAGGTGGAGCTTGTAAAAAGTAAACCATGCCGCACCAACAAGCATATGAAGCAAGTCAAGCTTTTTTTTACTACGCAAAAAATAGACAAAATACTGCTGTGTATAACCATCAAACAGCGTATTATCTACATCAAAAAAAACAATGTCCTGCTTTGACATACTATTCAAAAAGGGTTGAGAAAAAAATAGAAAGTGCTGTAAAAATAAGAGCAACAACACTACTTAAAAGTACATATACAATACTCCGCACCATCACCAACCTAATATCCATCAACCGGTACTTTATGATCGCATAGGTGATAAACACCACATAAAAGGAAACAAACACCACGCCAAAAGGCACGACCTTAACTAATTGGGGAAGAAAAGCCGTCACCCCGCCGCCGAAACCGACTAATCCCGCAATAAATACGAATTTCGCCTGGTGCCGAACGTACCCGGTCAATGTTTTATACTTTGTTCCGAGATAATAAAATGAAAGCAGGATGAGGTATATGAAGTACGCGAAAAAGAGATAGTATGCCCATCCGGCCTCAACCGTAAACCAGTACTCAAATCCGGAGGTTCCCTCAATGCCAGTCAAAAACCACGGGCTGAAGTTCAAAATGAGAAACAAAATACCAATTCCATAGTAAACACGCAACGATCTTGTCTGCTCGTACTCTATGCCAAGCAGCACGACCAGAAAATGGTAGTAGAAAACAGGAACAAATACCGCGCCAAAGTACAAAACATGATTCCAAAAATTCGCCGAAGATGTCGTGTTGGAAATAGTAATCATGAACAAAGACGCGCTCCAAACCGCGACACTCAGACCGACCAACGCCCACAGCCTATTGAGCCTTCGGCGGCTGTTTTTATGCAACACAAAAGACGCCAGCAGAACTGACAGGAATGTATTCACTAATAACGATATTTCAAAAAGCCCCATATTACGCTGACTGATTAAGATACCAGTCTATCATCTCATTAAAAGTAGTTTCAAAGTCACTTGGTCTCCATTGCATATCACGCATCGTTTCCTTCCCTGACACAACCATATTTCCATTGATGAATGTGTAATGTTCGCCGTTTAAATAAAAATGAATTCCAGCAACACGCGAAAGCATATCAAGAAACATCACACTGGCAGCGGTCACAAAAGAGGGTATGGGAAAAATACGTATCTGTTGATGTGACTTTTTCTCGAACAGCGTAATAATATCATATAATGACACATCGCGGTACGACGCAATAAACGTTCCGCTTTTGTTTATAGTAGCAAGCGCCTCGAGCGCCAACGCTACAACATCATCCGCATGAACAAGTGATAATCGCTTTTTTGCGAGGTGCTTCGTGAAAACGCGATAACGGGATAGAAAATCAAACAGATCGCCAAAAAGCGGGCTGCCCGGCCCGTAGACAGACACCGGCAAAATCTGAATGACGTGCATCCCTTTCTCTGTATACTCATCCGCAATCATGTGCGCGAGATATTTAGTGTGGGCGTAGTAATTTTTATGCTGTTTTGGAATTGGCGAATGCACAGTCGGGACATGTGCGCCGGTCGGATGGTATATTCCTGCGGAACCAATATGCACCGCCTTTGGTACTGTATGGTCGAAAGCCGATTGAAAAACAGCGCGGGTACCATCAACATTCACTCGATACAACTCTTTTCTATTGCTGACTGAGTGCCTAACCACACCGGCGGCATGAATAAGCACATCAGTGCCACTCATCGCCTTTTGATAGCTTGCCGGATTAGTAATATCGCCTTCAATAATCGAGACACTTTCCTGCGGCAAAATAGCCGCTCTTGAAAGATTCCTGACTAAGCAGACAATTTCATTCTCTGGGTTGCGGGCAAGCTGGTGCACTAAACGACTGCCAATAAATCCTGTTCCACCGGTTATAAAAAATTTCATACTATTTTCGTGCGCTGAGAAGTAAAAGGCTGTCCGAAACCTCACAGTGCACCGAGCCGTATACCCTACCCCCTAAGCCATCAATATTAATCCAAAAAGGCCCCGGACCTTTTTGTTCTATGGTCATTTGCTTTGCAACAAAACTATCTATCCCGTTGCTATTAGTGTTTCCGTTCCAGCATTGTTTGAACTGGTTAACGAATCTGAAGAAGCCCTTATCCTCCAACGCCACTATTTTGAAATGACCGTCACCAAGCGCCATGCCCGGCGCGAGCGGAAAATGCTTTCCTAAATCGCCATTCAAAAGCATAATGGTGCTGTATTTTTTTTCCGACAACCGTTCAGCGTCAAGCGTTATGTTGTATGTATTTTTCAGAAAAAATATTTTTCTTATGTAATGGCGCACAGCCGCGCTCAACGCCCCGACCACAAACGGTCCCCTGTCTCCAAAAAAATAGCCGAGCAAACCTTTATACTGTTTCTTAAATTTATTTTCAGTAATCACCGGAATGTATCCGAATATACCAAAACCGCCAAAACCGATAATATACTGTTTTGGAAGCGCTTCTTGCACCTTATTTTTCGTCGTTACTGAAATAATATCCGCTCGCATTGTCCGGTCATCCGCAATTGCCTCTGAGATATCTTTCACCGCCTGAGTAACCTCATCGGAAATACCAAGCGCTTTTCCGATCAGATCAGCTGATCCTTTTCTCAAAAAACCAACGCGAAGATCACTCATATCGACGCCGGATTCGCAGCACGCGCGAACAACGCTGTTAAAAGTACCCGCGCCGCCTGCTGAAATAATTGTTCGTTCCCCTTTTTCTATTATGGATTTTGCCGTATCATACGCAGCCTGGTGAGAATCAACAATATGTACAGCAACACTTCCCGGAAAATATTTTTCAAATTCAGGTTTTATTTTCTTAATCTTGCAGGAGTCTTTAATTGAGCCCGACATGGTGGTCGCAATAATAGAAACTTTTGTCATATAATTTTTAAAACCACTTCCTTAATCTGGTCTTTTTCCTGGGCAAGCGTCATGTCACTTACTTCAATAGTCGTCACGCGCACATCAAGCTCTTTTGAAATTAAATTATTAATGCGCTCATATCCGCGCTGTAGCATTTCGAGTCGTTCGGTATTTTCATGAAACTGCAATTTTTTGCCGCGGGATTTAATTCTCTCAATGGCGACAGACGGCCTGATTGTAAGAAAAATAATATGGTCAGGCAACGGGAACCGAACACGGCATACAGACATCAAAAACAAGTCAAACGCCCGAAAAAGATATATTATCTTTTTTTTGAAAGACATCGGCCGAATACCTGAAAACTGGCCAAGCGCGTCTAGGCACAGTTCATTAGTAAAAATATCTGGATGGTAAATATTTCCCCAAGCAATAATATTCACCAACATAGTTCCGTCTGAGACAACCACGTGCGGTGCCATGTCTTTTACCGCGCGATTCTGTACTTTCGACCTAAAAATAAGCTCGAGCAACTTAACTGGTTTATAGAGTGCCTTGTTTTTTGTCTTTTTGGCCATACTCCAAAAAAAATGCCACGATCGCACACTTCGAGCACGCTCTAACTTTGAAATCGGACCATCGGGATTTTTAACAAAAAGCGCGTCACCGACACCAAGAATTTTTTTATGCTCAATGCTGTCTATAACCATCTGTGTTGCGGTACTCTTCCCGCTCCCGTCAATTCCCACAACAGCTATGTAATACGGCTTGTGTATTTCGTTTCGCATACTACTGATAATTTAAAACAATCAATTTATTCATGCGAGCTATAACTTTCTCTACTATATTTGGATTAATTACATATCCAAAATGTGCAGATTTTAGTAATTTATAATCGGTAAAATGATCCGCATACGCATAAATTGTTTCTACGTCATCCCGTTCCGCCAGATATCCCTTTGCCCACTGATATTTATAGAAACCGGTCACTGTTCTCCCGTCAATTTTCCCTGAGCATATTCCGTTGTCAAACAATATTCTCGTTGCGATATACTGGTCAGCGCCCACGTGCTCCGCAATACGCTTTATAATAGGCTTAAGACTTGTTGAAAGAAGGACCACTATCGCGCCTGAATCCTTGTGTATTTTTATCTGTGTCATGGCCGCAGAGTACAAGCGTCGCAGTACGATCTGTTTCACATATTCATCAAACAAGACATCATACTGCTCTCTGCTCCAGCCTTTAAGCCGACTCAAAAGCATGTTCATCCCCCACTCCTCGTTTCTGATCAGTCGTAAGCGATACAGAACAAACCATGCCACTCCAACAAGCAGATGCGAAAAATCGATATATTTTTTATTTTTAAGAAAACGAACAAAATACTGCTGGGTATATCCGTCAAACAGCGTGTTGTCTACGTCAAAAAAAACAATATTCTGTTTGCTAGTAATCATACGGCATCTCCGCAAGCGTAGCTATCTTTTTCATGATCTTTTGTGTCTCTGCTTCGGCATCATCCGTCTCGATTCGCGTAGGATCGCCGAATATAAAATCAACCTTCGAGAAACGAGGGAATTTCATGCTAGGCGACCATGCCTTGAACGCGCCCTTGATGCCGACCGGAATGACCGGCACGTCGTATTTTTTTGAAAACTTCGCGACACCATTATAGGCTTTGTGTATAGTTCCGTCCCGTGATCGCGTCCCTTCGGGAAAAATACCAAGACAGCCGCCAGAAGAAAGCAGCCGCCCTACCTCGCGATACACCTGCTCTTTGTCAGGAGAATCGCGATTGACGCGTATCTGCCCGGTCCCGGCCATAATCAGCCGCCAAAGGGGGTGCGTAAAGAATTTCTCCGCTGCCAGAAAAGTCATTCTCCTCGGAACAATGGCGAAAAGCAGAATAAAATCCAAAAAACTTGCATGATTTGCGGCAATAATGCACCCTCCTTCTTTTGGCACCAAGTTCTTATGTCGCACCCTTCCGACCCACAACAAACCCAACAAAGGCGCGCATGCCATTCGAAGTATCCAATAGATCATAAAGTATTCCTTTTGTACAGTATACTAGAAAATAGGCATAAAAAAAAGCTGATATGTATATATATGCATATCCGCTGCCAAAAGACCCTCCCCTGTCTTATGGGTTTATGAATCATTTTAAAAATAATATCCGCTTCACCTGCAAATCATCCGACAGGTCATTCGCATCCATTGCATGAAAGTAGACATATCCATGCTCAAAATGTCGCTCTGTGCCGCCGTTACCGAGCGCAACCTGGTCTCCATGGGGATACCCGAGGTTAACGACGCCGTTGTGCTCAATATACACCCCCCAGGAACCTTCTTTCACAATTCCAACAAATTGAAGGCTGGGATTGTAAATGAGCAGCGCGGAATCGTGAACGAACACATTCCCGCGATTGCCGGTGTCAGCGTGGATTTTGATATCCTGCACCAACACAGCAGGCGCGGGACCTTGGACGCCCGGCGGCAAAGCGCCCGTCCAGTGCGGACGTATCGGCCTTCGTACTCCGCTACCCCATCATTATCGTACGGCTCAATACTCACGTTGACGAAACCGGCACTCTGATAGGCGTTCAAGAAACGAGTCTTGGCTGACTCAAACAAGGGGCGTACCGCAGGTTCATCAACGCCAGCAATACCCCACGGCGGAAAGTCACCGATGTCATACTCTGGTGCGTGAGACGACGGCAATTCAGTCGAGTGCAGGTCCGAATCCACAGATACGCCATCTTTGTGTCACTCAAAAAATGAAGATGTGCTCCGGAAGACCACCCGGAATTACCGCTCTTTTCGAGTAAGCCGCCTCTATTCACCTCCTGACTATCCGAAACCGAGAAAGTCCCGGTAGTAAGGTGCGCATAGTAGATTCTCAAATCCACGCTATCAATCGACGTATGGACAACAACGATGTAATTGCCGTAGCCAGCCAGCATATCTCCTCCGGCGTTGTCATACCCATTGTCATGGACATACGCAACCCCATCAAAAGCGGCTGCAATATCGTTGTTTACTGCCATTTCAAAATCGATTCCTAAACCAGTCGATCCTGAAATATAAGATTGATGCTGTAAAAACTTATTGTCGCCTACTGGCTCTACTCTTATTGGTAAAGTTAATGCATTTTGTGCAAAGCCAGGAGAAATAAACAAGAAAACTACTAACACAACTATTAGCCACTTCATCTTAGGGCTCCTTTGAGAAGGTTTATATCTAGTCAGAATGACTAGATAAGTAAATTTTAAACGAGCAATTTAACTTTTATTGTTTCTAGAATATCGTTTAATAATACTAATGCTGTTTCTCTATCTTCAATCTGCCCAATCGATGCAACTAAATTTATGCCGCTCTCAAGTCTTAATATACTTGTTATGGTATATTCTTGATTGTAAATTCTACTGTATATATCAATACTATTATCTGATTTTTTTATTGTTTCAATAAATTCACCCAATATACCGCTATCTCTATCATCTGTTTTAGGATTTATAATCGCTATAGTTAAAGCAGCCGCAGAATAACGCTTCGTCACCAAATCGCGATAATTGTATCCATTATAATCGTATAAAAAATGCTCATTACCAGGATACACTCCTATATCACCATGAGAAGGTTCCCAAAATGGATGAAACTTCAAGCTTACACCATTTTCCTCATTGGTATACGTCTGCCAATCTGACGTATCAATTTCTGTGATATCGGTTCCTGCGTCTTGCTGGTTACTGTTGTCAGGCGTCTCAACCGGCGCAGCAGTGCGCTGAGAATACGCAAAAGCGCCAACAAGAATGATGGCAAGACCGAGTATGTATGGGATAAGTTTTTTAGGGGTCATAGAAGTATAATTTTCGGCTATTATACAGAATTATGGCGCAAAAAAAACTACAAAATAAGCAGTTGAATATCCTGCGTTACGACGCCGCCGCCGGTTGGCTCGTTATCATCTGCCGTGATGGTGATGGCCTGCTCACCGGTACCGCCGTCAGCTGTGTATGTAAAACTGATTGTCGTCCATGCCGGAGATCCAACAACAGGCGATGCGGGATCAGGAGCAACGGAAATGGTTCCGGTCGACGGCGTGAGAGAATAGCTGACTGCATCAAAGTTAACGTCCCTCATTTTGAACGTTATGACCTGAGAGCCGCCGGAAGAAATGAGAATGGTTGGTGTTGGAAGGATGGTTCCTATTTCCGGATTGGTTAACGGGTATGGCACGAACGCGGTGACTGAAACCGCGCCGTTGTTTATATATGCTCCATATGACCGGCTATCAGCGGGTACTGCGAAGTTGTGCGGACCGGTGGCCACGGAAATTCCATAGTGCCCTTCTGTTGCCGGATTTTTGACGAATGCGATCCTGATCGAGACGGCGCTGCCCGGCGTCAACGTGCCACTGGTCCAGCGCGATGTGAGGACGCGATCCGCCATGTTAAGATCAGTATTCACAGCCGTGTCCCATGTCACGCCGCCGCCGGAAATACTAACATCAATTATCGGAGCCATGAAACTCAATGAGAATCCATCGGACCACGCCACTACAAGGTCGCCGGGGCCCAACACATAGCTCTTTGGCACGAATGTTATGGTCTGCGTGGTGTATTGGCCGAGATTGTTGTTGGAAGTAACAAGCGAATCGCTCGGCAGAACAACGGCGCCTGAGCCCTGTCCCGATGCGGCAAGACTGGCAACATTATCCGATTGATCAGCTTGATTGTAGAATAACGTGTCTTTTCCTCCCAGCACGCCGACAAAATAAATGCTCACCTGATCATTCCGGCTATACGCATCAAACAAAGCGTTATCAAGACCGAGCAATAACGGCGACGCCAAAGCTGAAAAATGCGCGCCGGAATCATCAAAATAGAGATACTCCGCTTTATGCTGGCTATTGCTGTATTGCAGATACGCAATATGATACCCGGTGCCGTTTGGCATGGCTCTGTAGACGCGTATATCCTTGCCGTCACTCGATCCAACCACGGTTTCCCGCGCTGCTGCAATAGCCGCCGTGTTGTTGGTGTTCACGGTTATTTTCATGCGATCGATGGAATATTTTCCCGCGCTTGAATTGTACCGTTTATAAAAGACATCATACGCATTGTCGCCTTTCGCAAAAAGAGAGATGTCGCTGCGGCTCAGGCCGTCGTCCACGATCGTGATCGGATCGCTCCACGCGCCGTTTGATGAACGTTTGATCATCTTTAACTGGTTTGAGGAACGATAAGACAACACTATATCACTATTCTCGGCAATGACCGAGAACGCTGCGCCGACGTCAATAACCGCCGGAGATGACCAGCCGTTGCCGCCCAGATCCTCTGATCGGTACAACGTGGTCGACCCTGTATCAGTCAAATAATCATAGCCGCCGTCAAAGACAACCATCGGCTTATTGCCATCGGTAATCACAACCCGCGGCGCGTATGACGAAAGCACGCCTGTTGACACAACCCTTTGTCCAGAGACAACGCCGGCTGATGATATGTACGTGTAGTTGACCTGCTGGGCATTCAGATCAGAGCGCCATGATTCAGGGTCAGCGGTGTAAGTCGTGATCCGTTGGTCATAGGCGACATGCAGAGCGCCCGTCGAATCAAGCGCGCCTGTCACATTCCGGTACGCAATATCCGCCGTAAAGCCGGATCGATACAGGTGTTCGGCAACAATAACGGGATCGCCCCAAGCGCCATCTACATACGTGCGGTATACAACGCGCCGGTATTGGCCTGGGTCAGCTTGTGAGGTTCCTGAATATTCGAGATACAGAACCGCGAGCGACCCGTCATCTTTCTCAAAGACTCGCTGAATGTACCGATCAACGCCCGACTCGCTGCTTACACTCGGCACAGTCGTTGGTGTTTGCCACGGCAAGGGCGGCGGCGGCGATGGATCCACAATCTGGAATGTGTCGCTCGTGATTTGGGTACAATTATTGGCGCCGTCGCACACGTTCAAAAGTATGTACGCGCTGTCTGAAGTGTAGTTAAGCACCAGAGGAATAGTATACGAGATCGAACCCTCGGCCGCGTTGACGCTGCCGCCGATATATTCCGCGGCATCGGAACGATAGTAGAGCCAGCCAGTGTCAACGTACGCGATGGCATTAGCGCCGGAGGATGTCCAGGTGACGTTCTTCGCCTCGCCTAAAAGCCATTGGTTATTGACTAATCCTTCAATTGCCACGCTTCCGGTGGGCGGCGCGCCATTAATGATCTCAAACGTCCCCCACTCCGCGGGAGCGGATTCATTACCGCGAAAGTCGCGCGCAACGGCCCGTACTTTGTATCCGGTTCCCAGAAGATCTTCCGGAATGTTCCATTTGAGCAAGGCCTGCGTGTTGGCGGCTAATTCAGCGCCGAGATAGATCCAGACATTTCGATTGGGATCGAAATAATAAAAATCAACTTCTTTGACAAGGATGTTATCCCCCACCCACGCCAGCAACTCGGCTGTTTGTTGATTTTTAACGATAAAATTAGAATGATAGCGGATCTCAAAACCACTGATTGTCGGTACGCTCGTATCAGCGCGCAGATGGCTGAAAAGACGAACATCATTGACAGTACTGTTTTTTGGAACAGCGAATTTGGTAACCAGACGTTCGTATTGCGTTACGTCAACGCCTGAGGCCGTGCTGCCGTTCTGCACGTTCTCATACGTGATGTTTCCATCCGCGTCTGTTTTTCCGGAGACGGTGTAGCCGTACGTTGAAAAATCGGATGCTGGCGCATTATCAATGGTCGCGCGCGCATTCACCGTGCTGGTGTTCAGCGCGTCATTGGCGCTCATGGCAATGGTGCTGTAGTCATCAAGCCACGTGACCGTCTGCAGATCGCTATGCAACACCCCTGCAGTCACGTCCCATGAATCACCTTCGCCAAACGGCGCAAGAAACGCCCCGTTCTGTTCGTTATCTATTCCATAAAAACCCCACGCCGAACTGCCCGATCGCCGGAAAACAATAACGTATTTAACACGGTTGGGGTCGTCTTTGCGCGACCAGCGGATATTAAGAGCTGGAAGTCCGTTGATGGAATATTGATGTTCAATATGATACAGCGGCAGCGCCGGCAGATTCTGCGCGTTCGGCGCCACGGTTTTGTTCTGTTCCGCCCAGTTGTTGTCGTAGAAAGACTCATTATCGCTTTCCGCGTAAAACAGCACTCTGGTATCACCGATTAGCTCGCGCGTCAGAATACTATCAAACGTGACCGTGAAGACGCTAGTCCCATTCGGCGGAAGCGGACCGACCGCGCGGCCGGTCGTCAGCATAAAATCATCAGCCGCCCAATACAGCGAGCCTGATTGGGACGGCGCGTAACCGCGGTTCGTTATGGTGACTGTAAAAAGGATCGGCGCGCCGTTGGTCCAGTCAGCGCCGGCCGTCACAGACACTGCGAGATCTGGCTGCGCCAACGCGCCAAGCGCGGCGACGACTTCCGTTAAATTTGTATTCAGACTGTACGAAGCATTAGTCCGCGCCACCGCTTCTGTCCATAGGCGGCCTTGTTCAGGCTGGTGATTGGCATAAAGATCGAACGTGCGCAGTGTTTGAAAAATATCAACACTGTCAATCGATGATATATCAGCGTCAACAGAAAATTGATTAGCCAAAGCTGAAACAACCAACTGCAATCTGTTCTCGACACTGGTTCCGCCTATCACAGATTCGCGTATGCTATACAGTTGCCGGACGGCCTGATTCATCAGATGCCAACTAACCGGGCCGCCGGACGAATAGCGCATCTGGCCGTCTGCTTCGATCGTGCTTAAAACATGGCTCACCGCATTTTGCGGCAAGGACCGCGTGGCATGGACATAGGCGGTTATCACGTCAAGCGTGGTTTCCACGTCACTGGCATCGCCCGGACGCAAGCCATAAGCGCCGTCACTGTTGGGTGCGATAGACTGCAGATCCGCCAAGGTAGGATTATCTAAATTCAAATCAGCGAGCAGTCGGGCCTTGATGGCGATCTCGCGGGTATTAAGCGGTATCGCATTGGTCAGGTATGCTATTGCGAGCGCGTGCTGGTCATTATCGATCCGGCCCATATTGCTCAACTGCAGAGTGATCTCCGCGGTATTCACATAATGATTGTAACTGCCCCAGCTGCCGTCGTCATTCTGAGTTTGCGCTAGTTGATACAATAGATAAGACACCGGTTCTTTTTCTATGCCATCATAATATTCTATAATAGGCGTTGGCGGATCATAATATGCCAATGCTTCATCAATCAATAACGAACGCAGCCATGGCAGGAACGAGACCTTGCCAGGTTTTTCCCGCGCCTTCACGGGCTTGAGAAAGACATCATCCCGAGGATCAACAGGGTCAGCGCTTTTGAGAACAGACTTTGAATTGACCGCCGTGGCCGGTTTGATTGATCTCCCATTGCGCATGTTAATCCTGGGCGCGAGAGAGACGTCAATAACATTGTTTTCATTATCCCGTGCACGCGGACTCGACGTCGGTATCTGTCCGGCGCTCAATTGCGCTGATCGAAGCCGCAGTTTAAGCATTGAGAGCAACGCGGCCTTGTGCTCGAGCGTGGTTTCGCGTTTGCTGTTCAAGACATATCCTCTAATCAGATCTCGCACCTCCTGCGGCGCGCCATAATGCGCGAGCACTTCCGGATCGCTCATCAGGCGCTTCCGAGGCTTAAGCTGGCCTATCTCGCTGAACCTGCCCGCCTCCTGCAGTTCCTCCAATTTCTCGTTGAACTCCCGCATATCGGCGGGCAAAGACACGACTTGATCCCAATCCACACTAGTCCAGTCAATCACCAACGTCCTATCTTCCGGAAACGGCGGCAATGAGCCGGATTCGACAGCGCCCGGCGGAGCAGATTGCGTGTCCTCCATTGGCCTAGGAGCGGCCAAAACCACGGCCGGCGCAAGCGGCTGAAATATGAACGCGAGAGTCAGGATAATTATTGTGGATCGAAAAAAATGCATGTTAGTTTATACTTCTATTTGAGACGCTCGACCAAGCCCTTCAGTTTCGGCCAATTATACGTTAACCAATGCAGCGATTCGTCAGATATGTCTCCCTCTTGATACCTTTTCAGAATATCGTCCTCAACCTGCTGTTCATTTTTGATCTTTTTCATAACTCTCATCTCTAAAATTGTCGCCCGTTCAGAAACACGGCAATTAATAACCCTGTCCAGAAGTTCATCGTACGAAAACTCGCTCAAATGATCTTGAATGAATGAATCAATATAATATTTGCTTTTTTCATCATCGCGAGGAAGCTTTATCAAACCAGCATCAGCTGCACGAACCCAAGCAATTGGAGAAATGGAATACTTTTTTAAAAAACCATCAATTTGCCTATCCTTTGTTCCCTTAAGGCCCAAAACAGTAAATATCTTATTTAGTGGCTCAATTGCTTTCCTATCATGATTCCACTGTCGAAGATCAGACTCTGATTCGCGTTTGTACTGCGCATTAACAAACCTAACAACCTCTATCGAACTAAGATGCAATTCGCTTTCCCAGATATTCTTGTCAGTGCTCTTAATTTTTTTGATCACCTTGTCATCAAAAATATCAACCGGAAAGACTGATAAAGGCATCGTATAGATATGTTTAAATAAAGCCAAAAGCATGTCTTTATCGTCCTTATATGGTGTGTTTGGAAATGACGCAAAAAGATCTTTAATAAGTTCGTAAAGAAAATCGTAGTTTGGCAGGTCGAAATCATATTTTTCATACATGGACAAATATTCTCGCACAATCCTATAAAGAGAATTTTTATCAATTCTATTAATTTCGTGTTCTGACAAAATTTTCTTCTCAACTGTTTTTTGTTCTTCTAAAACAAATAAAATAAAGAGTGCGGTTTCAACATTTGTCATGTTGATATAATTCAACCAATATGAACCCTCAACCTCTTTTTCGTCAAAAATTGGATTATCGGTTCGCAGAACTTTTCTATACAAATCGCCAATGGAAATATCCATCCTATGCGCATCGATAAATTGCCTTAACGATTTGTCGCTCAAATTTAAATCTGGATGCCCCGGCAAACAACGCATACCACGTACATAATCAAACATGTCACTTGGCTTGATACATTCCTTTTGCTCTGCAATAATATTGTTGATTTCCTCAGCAGAAGAACCATTGTTACGCATATCGTCTATGGTATTTTCCGTCTGTTCACGGTAACGCATGGCGTATTGATACCTGTCAAACGATTCTTGTTGTTTTTTTGTAAAATTTATCATGTTGTCAAATTGTTTAAAAACTAAAAATTACACGCTGTGCCTTGCTTAGGTCGACTCTTGATTCTTGTAATACATAATCCAACAACAACAATCTATCAGAGTTTGGCTGGTAATGACCGCTTATATTGTTATATTCTATCAATTCTCCTTTGTTATTGAATCTAAGCGTAAAAGCTGAGTCAACCGAACTTCCTCTGGTGAATTGCGAGTGATAATAAGACTCACTTGGGTTGCTACCTACCTTACCATAATACAACACACCGTTGCTGATGACACCCTTTACCTCTCCATTTAGACTATAGCCGCGTCCGTCCACTATTTTGCCACCTTTCATTATAAACTTGCCATCAGAGCGGGCTATTCCTCCGCTAAACGGATTAGCATCCTCTATCGAAGGTATTCTGTTGGGAAGTTTCCTCCAGCCTAATACATCAACAGCCTCTTTTAATCCGGTCGAAAAATTCTTGCTCGCGACCGCGCTCAATTCTTCGGCGGTTAACGATCTTTGTAGCTGTTTGCTTAGGTATATCGTCTCCTGGTTAAACCTCTCCTGCGCGCCATCGACAATTGACCCAACATCATTCTCTCCCCGCTTAAATACAGGCAACAGAACACGAAGATTATTGGCAAAAGCAGACTTCAATCTAGGCACAAAATCGCTTGCTGACGCCGTAAAAATGTTATTTGCCAATGTAATACCTTTTAGTTCCTTTGCCGTCTGAGAAACTACTCTCCCTGAACCAACCATAATACCAACAAATTCCGGAACATAGCGAGCAGCAAGATATGCTACACGAGCGGTACAGCTCGAATGTTTTATTTCGTATTGCACCCGACTATTCACTCCTGTTAGAACATTATCAATACCCGCGCTATAGATCTGAGCAATACCATACGTGACACCCGCTCCGATCAAACTCCACGCCGCAATAGTCGCCCCACCGTGTGTACCAGCCACAAAATCGATTGTTGAACCAATTGCAAACGTAGTAGCACCAAATACAATGGCTCCTTTTACAAATTCATCTCCTCCTTCCCACAAACCCTGCAATGCTGCCTTGCCGATGATAAAATCATTATTAGTGTCTATTTCGTCACAATAATAATCAGCAGCATATTCAGTGCCGACCACACCCGTATTCATATTCCAAATTATACCTTCTCCGATCTCAAAATTCTGCTTTATGGTTATGCCATCGTTCTTCTTGATAGGATCGCCGTCCGGAAAGCCGAATATGCCGCCGGTACCGCATTCGGCCAAGCAATTTTCCGACGCATTGTAGAATGAAGCGATCTCCTCTGGTACGTAGTATGTTTTATTCAATCCTGATGTTTTTCTGTAGATCTGTCCTCCGATAAAATTCTGATATTCACCGCGTGTATCCATCCCCCAATCAACAACATGAGGCGCTGCCGCTTTTCGGTTCCCAACCGGATAACCAAGAACAGCGCCGACGTAATTAGGATCATTACAGGTTAAATTACCAGAGGAACACAGATATTGATCTGTGTCATAATGAAATGATAGAAGTTTTATCATGACATCGTTATATATCACACGCCCTCGTCCACGGAAACTATCCTGTATCGTCGCGTTCGGCTCGTAATAAACCGCTAGACGATTTGACGGAAAAGAACCATAATGACCCGAATAAAAATAGGTGCCGCTAATTAGGTCAAATTTAAAGATGCCGTCGAGCCTGATATTTGACAACAAAAAATCATTATCCTTATTTTTATCATTCTCAAGAACAACCCTCACCTGCGCCGATCTAACCCAATAATCATACTTGTCCGGACTGTTAAAATGCGAAGCATTGGAAGTCTGGATAAAATTATGATGCGTTGTGCCAAACAAAAGAGATCCTTGGTTGCACGGATATCCGTACATGTCCAGCCAATCACTACGGTTCATTACAGAATCTTTTACTGACTGAGAGATCCGACACATGATACTATCGGAATACTGCTCTTCTTGATAAAACAATTCTTGGGTATCAGTAAGGTCTATCAAAGAGCCAAGCCATGATCTGTTGTCTTCGTCGGTATAATACCTCTGTTGCACCGGATCGGTCGTATATCCACCGTTCGCCACCTGCTCGCCAATGGCATACTGCCCCGTGCCATCAGCACTAAGCAGGGCGTAAATAATACCCCTGAAGTTTCCATCCGCGATGTTTTGGTCAGGCACCACTGCTGCCGCGCCCGCGGCAAGGGCATCTGTGATCTGCTGTTTGATGCTCGCGCTGATGTTCAAACCATCCACCTCGCTCTGATTAGCGCTCGTTACGACATGAACCGTGTAGGTTTCCGGATGGTTATAGGCGTACTGCAATCCGGAAACCGTGGAGATGCCGTCCAAACCCGCCACATCCGTGAATAGTCGGCCCTCATAGCGCGAGGCTTCCAAACCAAACACCAGACGAAAATCATCTTGATGGTTTTTATAATTGCCGCGGCGCGAATAATCATTCACGTCGGTAGCGGCGTCCATGCTCAGGCCCGAAAAATCAAAGGTTGTTGGCAGACCGTCAAAAACATTCAATGACCTGTTCTGTGTCACAATAGCGCGCATAAAGCGAAAACCGGCCGCATAATCCAGGCTGTTCGAAAAATCGGCTTGAGCCACGATCAGATGACGCAGATACTGGCGAGCCAAAGCCTCGGTGCCTTGGGCAAGCAAACCCGACTCATTCAAATTATCCAGATTAGGGTCGGCTGCCACCGACGAAAAAGCAATGAACATGCCCTCGTCATTGCCGGCAATGGAAAACTTTTGGCTCTCGTGGATAACCGTGCCGTTCAGACCGAGCTGTGTTTCAAGAACCAGGGTATCGCCAATCTCGAGGGGCGTAGTGCCGCTTGTTATAGCGCTGTCCTGATCCAGATACGGAACGATTGAAACCAGCGGCGCCGGAGTGCTTGCCAAACCGCCGTATGAAGCAATCACATCAGCGTCGGTCTGTGTCGCGCCGTTATACCGCAAATATAACGCTTGGTTGTTTATCTCGGAAGCATAAAATGTTTTATCCAAAAAAGTCTGGGTGCCATCCTGAGATCTCAAAGTTATAAAAACCGTCTGCCGCCAAGCGTTCGGCAAAACCGAATATGCCGCTGTTGCAATCGTGCTTCCTGAATTATTTTCCGCGGATGAGACAAGCACATACGGAAGAGTCGGTGGCAGTATTTCATAATCATTGTCATTCACGCTCAAGGAATAAGACGAGACATAAGCCGAATTCCTGCCATCCAATCCAGAGGCTGTTAAAACATCATCGTGGAATTTGTCTATTGGCGCGCTCTGGCCCTGATATTGATAATAGTCCAACCAAAATTGCTTGGCGTTTATCCCGGCGCTGTCCGCGGCGACCGGATTGCGAACGCGTGTGATAGCGCGATTGATCAGGGGTTCAATGTTGGTCCACTGTTTTTTTGGAAAAACGGCAAGATACGCGCGCAAGCTTGCGTCGTCAGAAAACGCGGCAATGGTATCCTTATCCGCGCCATACGAAATATTGCCGCCGCGCTCGTCATATTCAATATACGCCTCGACCCATGTCCACTCCAAAGCAAGTTCGGTCTCCGCTTCAAGGTCAGCATCGTCAATACTGGTGCCGTTCGGGATAGCGGTACTGGTCAATTTTGGCGACAGGCCCGCCACTTTTAAAGCTACATAGACCGTTTTGACCTGATCAACTCCCAGAAGCGCCTTGAGTTGATTAACCGGAATGCGCGCAAAACTGTGTTCGTAGCGTGCCGGAATGCCCGAAGCTCGCAAAAGCGCGATCGTGAGAGAACTTGCGTCAATGTCATTACAAATCAACTGGCGCAAACAACCCACGCTTCCCTTTTGCGCGCCAGAGTACGGCTCATACGTCACATGCGATCGGATATAGTTAGCGATCAACACGGGATCATACGCGAGTTCTCCAGCCAGTTCACTGATACTGCTATCGATGAGCACTTCCTCGTCGTCAGCTTGGACATCCGCCACGCTCGGCAAATCAGTCTCGTTCTCTGCCAATGCGGGACTTGCTCTCCATATGCTAGTGATTTTTTGCCTTACAGATTCGATCAACTTGAATAGTGCGAACGGTTCATCCGCGCGCGCGCTCACTGCCGCGTCCTCCAAAGTTTCCACTGTTACATCGGCATCATTGAACTTAAAAGCCGATGGCTTCATCGGGATCAACACATTGTCGTTTGCTGGTACGATTGCTTTTTTGGGCTGATCAAAAAACAATGAACCGATCCCTATGGTGGTTGTGTTGACAACGCTGGTGATCTTTTCTTTGATGCTTGAGCTTGGAGCAACTGTTTTAACTTGATCTTGCAGCCAATTCTGATATTCCAGACGGCGCAGCAATGGCGCACCGTTCTCTTTCGCGACATCAAGTTCTTTTTCTATTGATTGCTTTAGTTCTGCTACGGCTGCCGACTCTGCAATCCGCGGCGCTGACTCCCGAAACGCGTTTATCTTGCGGACCAAGCTTTGATACTGGCTCGGTTGTGCGCTTTTTTGACTAACAAAAAAGGGCTCGTTCTGTGGAGATGACGAACCCTTTTCTTCAGTGGTTTGGGTCGAGCTTTGGCCGACTTCCCGCCTAATGCTAAGGGAGTAAAGAAGCGGCGAGAAAACAAGCTGTAAAAGGATAACTAACAGCAAAGCGGTAAAACTGGGCTTTAGTAACCTGAGAAACATGATTTTTTTAAAGCTTCTGTAACAAATTAAATTACCTTGTATTAGCTTTTTTGTCAACGGTCGCACTATTTTCAAAAAACTCGGCCTCTTGAGTATATTATACTAGCAAAGGGCATGCGTTTAGCGGCGTATGCCCTCAAAAGTTAGACACATAGAATAATATCGCGCCAGTCAACTAACGTGTAGCTCCTGAATAGGTTATCGCCTGCATGATATTCCATTCATCGGTTGACGATGGAGTGGTTTTGTAAACGGATTTGAACGTTTTGATCCCCTGCTGCTCGCTGGTCAAGTTCCTGTTCTCAGCTCGCTGGCGTAGGCCATAGGCCATAATCGTCACCGCGGCGTTGTCTCTTGGGTTATTCATATCCGCGGACCGCTTGTATATGGTGCTGAAATTACTCTTGGCGCGCGCTTCGGCTTGTTCATTCGTTTTGCTCGGCCAGCGTCCGTTGGCTATCTTTATGGCGTCAGTGAATTCATCGTCTGTCTCGGGAAGCTTTCCGAACGCGCTCTGGTATGAGTGCATGACCGCGGCTCGCTCACCCGCGCCGAGTTTTTTGGTGTTATCATCAACACCATAGGTGATAAATACATTGATACCCTGCCGCGCGGCCTCGCTGGTTGTCGTGATTTTTTCTACAAGCGTTTTTACATACTTTGCCTCCGTGGCAGCCTCTTGTGTCATATTCCGCGTTTCTCCAATTTCAGACAGCAGAGCTTCAGGGGCAGATTGCACAAGGAGCGCAGCCCGCTCGTTCATGACCTCAATTGACGTTGTCTTTGTTGGTTCCACGCTAACCGGACGTATAACTGTGTTTTGGGCGGGGGCAGAAAAAGAATATTCTTGCGCGTCTGTTGCTTCACTTGCAGGTTGTTTGATGCTGGCCGGAGATG
>Ga0210057_1003218_pt1 | contig 22638 bp, 25 predicted proteins | sample CryGeyCG2114_010_2_FD_183968 | JGI IMG/M metagenome (GOLD analysis project Ga0210057, IMG submission 183968) | Groundwater microbial communities from aquifer - Crystal Geyser CG10_big_fil_rev_8/21/14_0.10 (SPAdes) (version 2) | ecosystem: Environmental > Aquatic > Deep subsurface > Groundwater ...
GCTACAAACAACATTAGCGAGAGGGAATTAAGGGCATTGGTTATTATAAGGAAGATAAGTAATTGTTCTAGAAGCATAATGGGAGCAAATGCAACAGCAATGTTATTGTCTGTAATTCAAACATTGAGGTTTAACAAGCAGAATGTGCTTAAGGGATTGCAGGATATCCTGAATAATCCTTCAGAATACTAAGTAATTACGAAGTTTCGAAAGCTTTAAATAGTTGGTATATATTAATTATAGCATAATTATATTGGAGGGAGATCATGCTAAAGATGAAAAAAATATCAGAAACATATGGTATGAAGGTTTTTACTGATTCTGGGGATTATTTTGGTGATGTGGAGGAATCAATTTTAACAACCAATAAAGTGTTTGGCTGGCGGGTGAGGGCAACAAAAAACTCTTTTCTTAACAAGATACTTGGCTCTGCAAAGGGTGTTATTGTTCCGCATCAGCTCGTTAAATCAATTGGTGATGTAATAATAATAAGCAAGGCAGCTGTTCCTAGCTATAATCCTGAGGAAGAAGGGGAAGAATAGTTTTTTTCTATATTTTTACTTTTTTATAAACCTACTTCCTGATATATTGTTCTACTTTTTTATGATCTTGTGGGTGAATATGTAATTGTAATATATCTCCTGCTTCTAAAATACAGTTCTCATCTGCCATTATCACTCTTTCACCTTCCTTGTTTTTTCCCCTATATACACCAACAATAGTATAATCTTTATAAAGTTTAATAGGTATAGTGGATATTTTTTTACCTTCTAACATAGAGCCTGGTTCAATTTCAATAGGCATTAGTTCTGTTTCCCCTGCTGAGGTTATGCGCTCTGTTAGTTTTGGGTCACCTGCCATATACCTGAGCAGAATTTTAGCCACAGCCCTTTCAGGACTTACTGTTAGAATTCCCTTTTCAGCAACATATTTTTCAAATTTTCCATTTTGAACAATTGCTAACATCTGATTCACTTTATACCCATTATCTTTTATATATAAGCAAGAGGAGAAATTTTTATCATCATCATCATGCGCTGCAACAAATACATCAAACTCTGTTATCTTTGCTTTATCAAGAATTCCATCCACTACCTTACCGTTTAAAATCATTGCATCTAAGCCGTCTGTAGACTCCTCGCATAGGATTTTGTCTTCATCAAGAAGATAAACATATCCTCCCTTCCTTTTGATAATAACTGTGCAAGGGTCAACCCAAATGGTTTTATTCTTTCTATAACAATCTTCCTAGGGCTTGCCATTTTTTCTTAATTTTTTAGATTATTTTAAGTTTAACAAATAAAATTTATCTGTCCTGCATTTTATCTTCTTCTCTTAAAGAGCCTATTGCAGTGCCCTTCATTTCTTCACCTAAACCTCTGGAAGCCTCTAACAGCTTAGTAGGATTATCCCAATATTTGGTAGCCATAACCATTGCCTTAGCCCTTTTTTCAGGATCTTTTGATTTAAATATTGCGCTTCCAACAAAAATACCATCTGCTCCTAATTTCATCATATAGGCTGCATCTGCAGGTGTTGCTATTCCACCAGCTGCAAAGTTTAATACTGGAAGCTTTTTTGATTCTGCAACCTTATACACAAGTTCATATGGAACCCCATATTCCTGGGATTTTTTTCTTAGCTCATCCTCCATATTTTTTATGCCTTTTTCACTAAAGGATTTGCCTAATTCATATAAGCCAACAAGGTATGCTATCTCTTCCCTGATTGTTCTCATATGCTCTATTGCCTGGTTTACATCACCTGTTCCTGCCTCTCCCTTTGTTCTTATCATCATGGCTCCTTCATAAATCCTTCTCAATGCTTCTCCAAGGTTGCGGGCTCCGCAGACAAATGGTGCTTTAAATTCTCTTTTGTTTATATGATATTTTTTATCTGCCGGAGTTAGTACCTCACTTTCATCTATAAAATCAATTCCAAGAGTTTCAAGCATTCTTGCTTCTTCATAATGGCCAATTCTTGCTTTTGCCATAACTGGTATTTTCACAGAGTTTACTATCTCTTCAATCTTATCTACTAAAGCTGTTCTTGCTACTCCTCCTTCTGTTCGAATATCTGCTGGAACCTTATATAATGCCATTACTGCAACAGCTCCTGCTTCCTGAGCTGTGTATGCATCAGCCCCTTTTGTTACATCCATAATAATCCCGCCTTTAAGGCTTTCTAGAAGTTTTTCTATATTCTTTTTTTGATATTTTTCTGACATTATAATTCACCCCAAAACCAGCATGTTTTTGAAGTTTATTAATTTATTTGTTTTAGATTTTATCAAAAATTGTCAGAATACTGTAAACTTCAGTTTGCAGATAAATGACAATCTTTCTGACAATTCACGAAGAAATGCTGAAAGCATTTCTTGTGTCCCAGAAATTTGTTTCACAAATTTCTTAGGATTCTCAAATACTCTGGACTTCAATCCAGAGTATTTATTCTGGTTTTTGAAGCATATAACTGCTTACATAATCAATAAAACCATTGTCAAATAATTCATTGTGTATGAAGCTGTTTTTTACTCCAAGAAGATGTATTGCCCATGAGATTAGGTTTGTTTTTTCAGCCTGGTTTAATCTCCTGCAGCTTTTTTCTCTTGCATTATTATTTTTTATTTTTTCATAATAACATAAAACATTATTCTCAAGCTTGTTTATGATTTTTACCATGCTTTTTGTTGGGGCCATGAATGGATTTGCAAGGATTTGCTCTAGTTCATATTTTTTTCTTGTTGTTTTTCCTTTCTCTTTTTTAAACCTTGTTCTTGTAATCCCCCTGATGAGATAGGCAGCTATTTTCTCAGATGAGAAAATTACCTCTTTTATGATATACTTATGGACCAATGGTCTGTAAGGTTCTCCAGGGGATGTGCTTCCTGCATGCAGGTTTACCCATTCTGCGCAGTATTCATTGTTTATTTTTGTGATAGGCAGTGAGTTTAAGTCAACTTCCCACATTGCATAAGGATTGGATTTTGATAAAACAATAACAATTGCCTTTGTCTTGTAGTCCTTTACTTTTATTTGGTTGTTATACCTTTTCATTGCTGAAAAAAGCTTCCATCCAAGAAACAAATCATAGAACAATACAACTCTCCTTCTATTATCAGTTCTGCCAGTCCAGCTGATGCCCCTGCTTGAGAACTCCTTGCACTTTTTACTATAGAATCTTTCGCACATCTCAATAATTTTCTGCTGAGGCATTATATGATTTTTAAGGCATTCCTCTTTTGTTAGTATAGGTATGTTAATTGTTTTATACCTCTTTTTGAATGTGTTTGGTGAAATCTCCTTTCCATACATATCCGGTAGAATCATCTGCTCTTTTGGAATATAAATAAACTTATCATCATTCATCTCAATAACAGTGCTCAAAAGTTCATCAATGCCTTTGAAACTTTTTTTTATCTCTTGCTTTTTCTTTATCTGGCCTTTTGTCAGTCCTTTAAAATAAAACTTCCAGTATTCTTTTAAGTTTTCCATAATAACTACTTAAAAGTAGAATTACTTAATAAACCTTTTCAAAAATCTTCTAAATCCCTCTCAGCTGCCGCCTTGCAGAAAATAAAAATTTCTTTTTTATAGCAATATTTATATATACACTTATTTTAAGGTATAGGGACGTAACTAAAATTAAATGAGTTTCAGTCAACCTCCTAAAATATAGTATCAAGTTGTTTAATTTTAAAAAAGATAAAATGAACTACAAAAAAACTCTTAGAGATGTGAAAACTTTCTGGAAAATAGCAGAAATAAATGAAATCGCAAGAAGATACTTTACAATGAATATTTTTGATGATGTTCTAATGACATTGGGAATTTTACTTGCAAGTTATTTTTCAAATCTTGGAAGCAAGGTTATCATAACAACAATAATAGGCGCGGCAATTGCTGTTACTGTTTCCGGAATCTCTGGGGCATATATGGCAGAGAGTGCAGAGAGAAAAAGCAAGATAAGAATACTAGAAAGAAAAATATCAATGAGCCTGAAAAGATCGCCTATAGCAAAAGCCCATAAATTTGCAATATTCTTCCTTGCATTGGTTAATGGCTTGCCTCCTATACTTGTTGCTTTATTCATAATACTGCCTTTTGTCTTTATAGAAAATCTCAAAATAGCTTATTATATCTCAATCATTCTTGCTTTTTCTGTATTATTCTCTATAGGAGCTTTTCTTGGTAAGCTTAACAAAGAGAATTTGATTTGGGCAGGTTTTAAGATGATGCTTGTAGGAATAATTTGTGCAGCAATAATATTTCTTGTGCAGGGAAGATAACAATGGCAAAGGAATTAACAAACCAGAAAGCACAGAGAAAGATTTGGAACACAATTGCATCAAACTGGAATTTATCCAGACAAAAACCATTGCAGAAAATCGCTCTGATACTTAAAGAATATGCAGAAACCTGGCAACATGGAAAAATTCTTGATATAGGCTGCGGAAATTGCCGTAATCTATTGTCTTTTTCATATAATGAGTTCAACTGTTATGGTGTTGATTTTAGCAATAAAATGCTGGAAATAGCAGAAAAATACTGTAAAAAGCATATGTTAAATGTCAATCTGAAACAAGCATACGCAACAAAATTGCCATTCAAATCGCAGTACTTTGACTATGTTTTATCCATATTCATACTGCATCACCTAAACAAAGATGAAAGGATTCAGGCAATAAGGGAAATACGGAGAGTTCTAAAATATAAAGGCAAGGCACTTATAATTATGCGGAACAAACTTCAACTAAGATTTTTGTTTAAGAAGAAAGATATTTTTATACCATGGCACGTGCGCAAAGAGCCTTACCAAAGATATTACTACCTCTTTACACCTTGGGAATTAAAAAGATTTTTAATAACAGAGAAATTTAAAATTTTAAGCTCAAATACATTCGGCAGGGATTTAATTATATTAATCAGCAAATAATAAATAAGCTTTTTCCAAAAATCTTTTAAACCTGTTTGTCTTACCTTTTATTATACGGCTGTAGTCTAATGGCTATGACTCGACCTTCCCAAGGTCGCAATCCGGGTTCGAATCCCGGCAGTCGTATAAATCTTTAAAATAAAATGAGCATAGCTGAAAATTATAAAAAAATAAGAAAAGAAATTCCGGGCCATGTAACATTGGTTGTGGCAGCAAAGCAGAGAACAAAAGAAGAGCTAGAAGAGGTTATTGATGCAGGCGCTACTGACCTTGGGGAAAATTATGTTCAGGAAGTGCAGGAAATGCATGAACAGCTTGGCGAAATAGCAAAAAAAGCCAAGTGGCACATGATTGGCAATTTGCAGACAAACAAAATAAACAAAGCATCAGGTATTTTTGATGTAATACAGACTGTTGACTCATATGAAAAAGCACAGGCAATTGATAAAAGAGTTGAGGCATCTGGAAAAAACATAATGCCTATTTATATAGAAATAAACATTGGCAGTGAGGATTCAAAAGCAGGCATAAAGCCAGATGAGCATGAGCCATTTGAGGAATATATAAAAAATTTAATTAAAAATATTTCAAAATTGGAGCATATAAGAGTAGAGGGCTTAATGACAATGGGCCCAAGGTTTGGAGACCCTGAAAACTCAAGGCCATATTTCAAAAGGACAAAGGAACTCTTTGAAAACCTCAAGGAACTTAACCTGCCAAATGTGAGCATGAAAACACTATCAATGGGAATGACGAATTCCTACAAAGTTGCAATAGAAGAAGGAAGCAACATGGTAAGAATAGGCACAGCAATATTTGGAGAAAGAAAATAAATTTTAGATTAAAACACTATGTTTCGGTTTTAACCGAAGATAAGGTAAAGGTTTAAAAGAAACAAGATTATTCCTGTTGTATGGAGGTATTTAAAATGAAAATAAACATGATTTTTGGAATATTGCTGGTTATTGCCTTGATAGGCCTGACAGGATGCCAGAAGACAAATGAAGAGAATACACTAAATGCACAGGGAACCTCAGAGCTTACATTTGACCCTGATGAGGCAGAGGTATGGGCAGGGATTTCTATTGTAAAGGATACTGCAGAGGAAGCGCAGTCAGAGGCAAACAAGGTTATTAATGCAATAATTGACGGCTTAAGATACAAGGGCATATCAGAAGATGACATTGAGACAGAGAGCTTAAGTTTGTATGAGGAAAGGACTTGGACAGAAGATGAAGGCTCAAAGGTTATTGGATGGAGAGCAACACAAAACCTAAAGGTAAAAACAACTGACTTGACAAAAGTCGGAACAATAGTTGATATCGCTGTTAATAACGGGGCAAACCAGATCAATAACATAAACTTTGGATTAACCCAAGAAAAAGAGCAGGAATACAAAAAGCAGGCACTGTCAGAGGCAGCTGCAAATGCAAAGGAAAAGGCAGAGATTCTTGCAGAAAGCATTGGATTTAAGCTTGGAAAAGTAAAAACAGTTTCAGAGGACAACTTCTATTACATGCCTTACAGGTATGATATGATGAATTCCAAAGGTGGTGGAATAGCGGTTGAAGAGGCTGCAACAGTAATGCCATCAGATGTTTCTATCACAGCCCAGGTAACTGTAGTTTATTACCTAAACTAAATTTTTTATTTTTTAATATTTTTTAAACTTTAGTATAAACACTTGTTCAGAAAACTTCAATTGATTTTAAATCCAAGGTTGATTTAGAGCCAAACATATTATTCAAACGGATGTTTTCCCCCAATACAATATGTACAAAGATTTTCTCTTTTCATTCCAAGTTTTTCATATGCTCTTAACATGCTCTCCAGAGAAAGATAATTTACAGAGATACCCATTTCATTGCTGATATCTTCAAGGTTTCTTCCTCTTGCAATAAACTCATCATTAGGCGGCATATCAACTCCAAACATACAGCCCCTAGGTATTTTATCTTTTCCAACAATACCTATTCGAGGAGTATAACTTACAAAATAAGCTTTTTTTGTATCTATTTCATTAATCAAATCTATTGCCCTTCTTGAATTATTGCCTCTAATAATACTATCATCTATAAGAATAATTCCTTTTCCTTTCAAAAAATCTCTTGCAGCTGTTTCATTTATACAGGGCCGAAGATAAAGATTTTCATCAATTGATTTTTCCCTTTCATCCTTAGTAGAACCCTGGAAAGACCTTTCACCTCTCTGCTTGTAATATATCTCTTTAAAAGGAATGCCTCTTTTTTTAGCATAACTCCTAGCAGCAACCTCAGGGCATCTTGGTAAAAATGTTACCAAGTCAATATTTTTAGGATTAAATTCTTCTGCAAGCATCTCTCCTAATGATTCCCTTACCCTTCTTACACTTATTCCATCCAAAATAGAATCAAGATGGGCAAGATAATTATATTCAAAGAAACAATGTGCTTTATTTTGGGCAATGATTTTTTTACTTTGGTAATTTCCACCAGGATATAAATAATATACTGACCCCGGATTTAAATCTTCTATAAATATGACTTTATTTTCCCTGAAGGATATATCTTCTGAAGCAACACAATATTTCTCATCTTTTAATCCCAAGACACCAGGTCTTATCCCTGTTCTATCCCTTAAAACAATGATTTCTTTCCTTTTTTTATCTGCAAAAGCTAGAGTATAGGCACCAGGTATTTCTCTTAAGGTTTGATGCTCACCCCTTTGTTTAAGAAAATGAAGAAGTGCTTCCGAATCACAACCTGTTTTTAAGAGATTTTTATCAACTATGCTAAAATATTTGTTATCTACCTGACCATTGTGTACAATTGCCATTTCACAGTCTGCTATTATTATATGGTCTCCTCTATCCTCTATTTTGCCACCTATTACATGAGGGTGTGCATCTTGTAGTATATCCCTCTTTTTACCTTTTGTTGCATATCTAACATGCCCCATAAAAGTGTGATACTCAGAACTAGGAAAAATTTTACCCAAATCATTTATATCAAATTTAGACACTTCACCTTTCCATTTTATGATATCTATTCTACCCTCTTTTATTGCTGCTATTCCTGTTGCTTCCCTACCCCTATGTTGAAGGGATTCTATAAAAGAATAAGTATCACGTAATGTATGTGTTACACATAAACCACAATTGTGATTAATCTTTTCAGACATTTAAATAACCTTTATAACTTATAAAATAAATATAAGGTTTATATATAAATTTCTATTTTATACGCTCAGAACTCTCTGCTTACTATCATCATCTTTGGGTTAACATCCATACTTAACAGCTGTTCAGAGGGGCACTGTTGAAAATCTCAAAAGATTTATAACCCAATAAGCCCATATTTTTAGGACTTTTCAACGCAGCCTCAAATACAGAAACCTTTAAATAATTCCTTTTTCTACTTTAAAAAATGGGAGAAGAAATTTACTCTGGATTTTCTGCAAAAGAATTATTTAAGGAAGGCATAGGAATGACTTATGATGACTTTTCAATCCTTGATACCTCTTTTACTAATATTGATAGGAATGAGATAGTACTTGAGACTGACTTGGGCAAAGGCATTGTTTTAAAGACACCAATAATAGCTGCCCCCATGGATACAGTAACAAGCAAAGAGCTTTGTATTGCTCTGGCCTTGCAAGGAGGGATTGGCTGTATTCATTATAATTTTAAAAATCCAGATGGTTCTCCTGATATTGATAAGCAGGTAAAGGAAATAGAATCAGTTAAGAGATTTGAAAACGGCTTTATTGAAAATCCAGTTACTGTGTCACCTGAAAACACAATTGCAGATGCAATCCAGATAGGAGAAAAAAACAAGGTTGGAAAATCAGCAATAGACACATTCCCTGTTACAGAAAGTGGAAAGCCTCATGGAAAACTTTTGGGGTTATTAAGGAAACAGGATTATTCAAGAACAAAACACACTGATTTTAAGGTTAAGGATAGGATGGTTCCACTAAAAAAATTGATAAAAGGAGAATGGCCAATAACACTTCATGAAGCCAATAAACTTCTCTGGGAAGAGCATCTCCTCTTTCTTCCAATTACTGATAAAAAATGCAATCTGAGGTACCTTGTTACAAGAAGTGATTTAGACAAGAATGAGGAATATCCACTGGCAACAAAGGATGAAAATAAACGATTAATGGTTCTGTTTGCAGTTGAGACAAGACCCATAGCTTATGAAAGGCTTGAAAAATGTTTTAAAGCAGGAGCAGATGGCTGCATAATTGATACAAGCCAGGGCTACACAAGATATGAAGTTGATATGATTAAATACATAAAAGAAAAATATCCTGACAAGCTTGTCATTGGAGGGAATATCTCAACTCCGGAAGCATGCAAAGGGCTTGAGGAAGAGGGACTTAATTCATATAGGTGCGGCCAGGGCTCTGGCTCAATATGCACTACCTCTGGCGCAATTGGGGTATCAAGAGCAGGAGCTTCAGGGGTTTATTATTGCGCAAAAGCAACTAAAATGAAAACAATTGCTGATGGCGGCATAAGGCAAGTTGGTGATATAGTGAAGGCCTTAACAATTGGTGCAGATGTTGTAATACTGGGCAATATGCTTGCTGGAACAGAGGAAAGTCCCGGCAATACAATAATTGACCCTGAATCAGGACTTCCTGTAAAGATTTACCGAGGCATGGGCTCAAAAGAGGCAAATGTTGGTGAAATAAGGGGATATTCAAGGCTTCCCCAAGGTGTTTCAGGCCATGTAAAATACAAGGGTTCAATACATGAATGGGTTCCTTTGATAAGGGATGGCATTATTTCTGCTTTTCATGTTTTAAACTGCAAAAATATAAAGGAATTGCATGAAAAGATGAATAAAGGCAAGATAAGGTTTGAGAAGAGAACAGTTGGCTCTTTAAGGGAAAGCAATGTTCATGATTTGTTAATGTAGGGAGTGATTTGATGGATTATAACAAATTCATAAACAAAAAAATATATGAGGTAAAGGTGAGGGCAATTAAGACTTCTAATTTCATGATAGCAGAAATAATTGAAGTCCCTTATGAAAATCTCAAGAAAATTGCTGAAAGAATAACAAAAGAAATACCAAATGTCGCAAGAATGTATTATGAGATAACAGGAAAGCCGCCTGCAACAATAGAATATATTTAATTATTTCTTATTTTTGTCTCCATTTTAAAATAACAACTAAATAACAACATTTAAATAATCCAACTTAAGATAAATTAATAAGGGGTGGATAGTGACCATTAAATCTGTAGCTGAACCTAGGGCAGGCCTTAACTTTTCTATTCCAAAATCCCTAAACAAGGGTATTTCTGTTGTTGAAGTCGGCCCTTTCAATGAAAATTCCAAAGCAAAAGAAATAAACAAATTTCTTGGAACCAATATAGAGCAATTAAATATAATAAATACCTATATTCTTATTCATAAAAAGGACATAAACAACCTTGAATCACTCCTTGATGGAAAACCTTTTGTTGATCCAATAACACATCAGGCTACATTGAATGAATCCCTTGCATTAAAGCTGGGTATTCCCTTTGACTATGTTCTTCAGAGTATGCTGAATCCAGGAACAAGTGACGAAGATGGAAATATTTTATTAGAGCAGTCATTGATATCCTTAGGCAAAAAACCACTAAAAAATGATTTAGGTCTTTATTCGAAACAATACTTTTTGAAGGGCAATTTAAATGATTATGAAATTAAAAACAAAAAAGGAGCAGCATGCTGTGTTGTGATGGCCTCTGGAGGCTATCCAGGAGAATATAAAACAGGAAAAGAAATTTCTGGATTAGATTCCTTAGAGGGTTTAACTGATGTTTATGTTTTCCATGCAGGGACAAAGATTGAAAATGGAAAAACATTAACCAACGGAGGGAGGGTTCTAGGAGTAACTGGGACTGGGAATAAGATAGAACAAGCAATTGATGCTGCTTATTCAGCTGTTTCTAAAATTTCATTTGAAAATAAATATTACAGAACAGATATTGGTGCAAAGGCCCTGAAAAGATAAAATGAAAGAAGAAATAATTCCAATATACTCAGGCAAGCCAGAGGATTTCCACTGGGTTGGATTTGGCTCTGGCAAGGGCACAAATCTAAGAGAATGTGCTAGGATAATAAAACCAGTGTTGATTTTCTCTGATAGGCCCAAAGCTGAATTATTTAATTTAGAGGAATTAGTAGAGACCCCTCGCAAATCTCTTGATGGATATAAAATATGTGGAAGTTGGAAAAAAGCAAAGGGAAATCCTGAATTAGAAGCTGAGTATGAAAGGAAAAGTTATTGGTACAATCAGTTTATCTTAGATGCACTAATGTATTTTAAGAAAGAAAGAAGAATTAATATTGATCTAATTGTTCTTGGAGGCTATTTGAGGCTTATTAAAGAACCATTATTAAATGCATTTAAGGATAAAATAATCAATGTGCATCCTGCTGACCTTAGTAAATTAAATGAGGATAATTCCAGAAAATATATTGGGAAAGATGCTGTTTATGATGCAATAAAAGCAGGAGAAAAAACAACTAGGTCTTCAGTCATACTTATTGATAAACTAGAAGATCATGGGGAAATATTAACACAAGGTCCAGGGCTTGAGATTAGGATCAATGATTCAAATATAAGAAAATATGCAGATGAACATCAGGAAAAACAAAAAAGAGTGAGTGACTGGCCCGCACTGACAACTGCTTTGAAGATGATATCAGAGGGGAGAATTGCATTAGGAACTAAAAAAACTTTTTTTAATGAATGGAAAAGAGTTTATATTGATGGCAAAACCTTGGAATACAAAGGATTTCAGGCAGGGTAAAATAAAATTGTGAGGTAAAAAATGACGCTAGAACAACTAACAAAAGATGTTCAGACAATAGCAATTATTTGTAATCAGTGGGGTGACTCAGGAAAAGGAAAATTTGTAGATTATTTTGCAGAGTGGGCAGATGTTATTGTAAGAGGAACAGGGGGCAATAATGCGGGGCATACTATTGTAACAAATTGCAAAAAAAGAATATTTCATCTTGTTCCATCAGGAATATTACACAAAGATAAAATAAATATTCTTGGAAATGGAACAGTTATTGACCTTGAGGTGCTTGTAGGAGAATTAGACGAACTTACTAGAGGGGGTATAACATACAATAATTTGATGATAAGTGAGGATGCTCATGTTATACTACCTTATCATGTTAAGAGAGATATAAAAAGAAACGCTTCCCAGAAAAAGGGAGCCATTGGCTCAACAGGCAGAGGCATTGGCCCTTGTTATGCTGATAAAATTGCAAGAAGAGGTATCATGATAAGGGATTTATTCAATAAAGATATTCTGGCAAAGAAGATAGGCAAAGCTAAAGAATATTATCAAGAACAAGATATTGACATTGAATATATTGTTGAAGAACTAGGACTTTATGCAGAAAGAATAAAACCATTTGTCAGAGATACTATTTCAGAAATGCATGAATTTATTAGGCATGGAAAAAAAATATTATTAGAGGGAGCACAGGGTTTGTTATTGAGCATAGAATTTGGGACATATCCATATGTCACTTCATCTGATAGCTCTGTAAATGGGGTAGCTGCAGGAGTCGGCTTGTCAGCAAAAGTAGTTGATTTGCCATTAGGCATTGTGAAATTTCCTTATATGACAAGGGTTGGAGCAGGCCCATTTCCTACAGAATTTGGTGGTGCAAAATCAGAAGGATATTGTGCATCTGGTCTTGAACATGACATTAAATATGAATTAAAAAATTATAGGATATCATTTGAAGAGAAAAATGGGAGTATAGAATACAATTATCATGACCCAAAAATCATTGAATTAATGAATTCTAATAAACCCTTTTTACAGGGAATAGGCATAAGGCTTGCTGGAGAGGAATATGGGGCAACAACAGGCAGGCCAAGAAGAACTGGTTGGACAGACCTTGCTGCATTAAAATATGCTATTGGAATAAATGGTCCAAACATAATTCTAACAAAAGCTGATGTGGTTCAGGGAGCTAATGAAATTAAATTAGGAACAGGATATAATAATTCAGAGAATTTCACAAGAGACTCAGAAAGGCTTAGAAGCTATAAACCAGAATATCAACAGTTTCCAGGATTTAAAGAAGATATCTCCCAGATAAAGGATTATAAGGATTTACCAGATAACTTAAGAGGTAGTATAAATTTCCTCGAGAGGTATACAGGAGCAGGGGTAAGAATTATATCAACCGGACCTGATAGAAATCAAACTATAATCAAAGATTTATAAGGATATAAATAAAATGATAGATGAAAAATTCAAAAAAATAATAGAGTCAAAAACAGGCTGTGCAGTTATAATTGCTGGCTCAAGCAGCGAATGAAAAACATATTGCAATGGTGTTCACAGGAATAAGGCACTTTAGACATTAGATATTTTTTGTTATATCTTTTTCTGTTATGCTTTCAACAGTCTCAAACATTGTTTTGAGGCCGAGCTTTAAAGAATCTTTGTCACATATTTTATCATGCACATAAGGAGAAATAAACCATTTTGTGTCAAGCTCTGAAAAGGGATTTATAAAAAAGATTGTTATTTTCTCGAATTTTATTAGTTTGCTCCAGTTTTTTATCAGGAAATTAAGGTTTTCCTTTGAGTTTAGCACAACAATGCTAATGTTTTCATCCTTTTTTATTTCTTCAACCAAAGAATCATCTACAGTCGGCCTTATCAGAAACACCTGCTCTTTGTCCTTAAACTTAACAATAACCCTGTCTGGCTCTTCTTTTATATCAATTATATTCTTGGTTAAAATATCCCTGTGCTTTACATAACCAACAGTCCATTCTCTAATGAATTTAACTATCACATCTTTTTCTGCCATACTCACGGAAAATATGATTTAATTTATATTCTTTTTGGAAACTGGCTTTGTTAACTTATTTTCGGCATAATATCACAATTGTTAAGCCATATTGAAAATAGAATTGCTACTGTAATAATCTAAGAGCCATTAAAAAGTAGTAAATAAAACAAAAGTTTTATAAATATAACATTTATAGTTATTATTATGACAAATGATATAACACCAAAATTAATGCAGGACTATTCTGAATCTAATAAATTAGGTTTTATTAAAAGCAAAATTCCAATACAACCAAATGAAGATGAGCCAGATATCTTAATGGGAAGTGTTGAACTGGATTTATCAAAGTTATATGACATTATAAAACCCAACCATAAAAAGGGTGATGAAGCAAGCATTATATCTGTATGTGTTTTTGGTAGTGTATTATATAAACACTTTGATAGCCCTTACTCAGAAATACCTCATGATTTAGATTTAATGTGCATACTTGCGTACTCAGATGATAAAAATATAGTCATACCAGAGCGAGTTGTAAAACCAAAAACAAGAAAAGAAGCTTCAGGATATGGATACAATGAAGTTATTGAATCTTCTGTTGTTTATACAACAACCCCCACAAAAGTATATAGCACATTTTTGGACTATTTCTTTGGTACATCCAAGTATGAATCTGTGGATGGTGCTATTCCACTTCATGTATCATATAGATCAGTAAATCAATTGATAAATGGCTTAGGACGAGGCGACACACTAAGTGAAAGTGTTGTTGCATATGGTATCCCTATTATAGGTCAAAAAAGATTTGCAGAAATCATAAAAGATATTAAATCCCCAGAGAGAAAACCATTACATAGTGTTGCGTGGAAAGTAGATTTAGAAGGAAGACTTCAAGGGGAAATATTATAATTTTATTTCTAAGGCAAAGCCGAAGACTATCTTAGCCAGTAATAATTATGCTTAATTCATATTAAACACGTTTTTTGTTTATTTAAACTTTTTAGTTTCTTTTTATGTAAGATATGAATAGCCAAAACAAAACTATAACTTTTTATATTAAATCTTATTTTGATACTAGAGGTTAATAAAAGATAAAATGAGAGTTATATCCTGTATATATGAATTTAAAGGAAAGATTTTGTTATTGAAAAGGATTAAGGATGGTAAATTCGGAATAATTGGTGGAAAAAGTGAAAACACTGATAAAGATGATCTTGATGTTATTGTAAGAGAATGTTGTCAAGAAATTGGAATTAACACTCAAAAAGAGAAGTATAAAAAAATTGATGCATGGTTAGGAAATCCTGTATATCACTACAATTTAGGAGATTCTGATATTTCTAAAATAAAATTAAATCTCAATGAACATAGCGAATATCTATTTGTCTTACCTAATCAAGCTTTTAAATTAGATTTAAGTAAGGGATTAAACTCAATCATAAAAAGATATGAAAAAGGAGAGTAAGATGAATAATAAATTATTATTAATCGGAGGCTATCCAAAAGGTTATGAAGAACCCTTCCATACTAAAACCCCTTCTGGAAAGATATTGAGAGGTATACTAAAAAAGAATAAAATTGAAGCAGTTTTATTTGATTTATGGTGTAATGAAAAAGAGGAAAATAGGGAAAAATTGTCATCTAAAATAAAACTTAAACTTTTAGAATATCACAAAAAGGGATTTATATTGGTAGCACTTGGTAGAAAAGTGCAAAGAGTTTTAAATAATTACTCTTTGCCTTGCAATTATTTACCCCATCCTGCCAGTAGAAATAAGAATCTTGTACTAGACCTAGAAAAAGGTTTAAGAGAATTGAATGGAAAACTTTAAGCATACTTTTTTATATTAAATCATATTCTAATATTAGGGGTTGATAAAAGACAAAATGAAATTCGCGCATATGGCCGATTGCCACATCGGCTCTTGGAGAGACCCAAAGCTAAGGGATGCAAGCACAAAGGCCTTTCTAAAAGCAGTAAACATCTGCATTGAAAAGCAGGTTGATTTTGTATTGATAGCAGGAGACTTATTTAACACAGCCCTGCCTAGCATAGATGCCTTAAAGGTAGTTGTTACAAAACTCAAGGAATTAAAAGACAGCAATATTCCATCTTATGTAATACCTGGCTCTCATGACTTTTCTCCAAGCGGAAAAACAATAGTTGATGTTCTCGAGAATGCAGGCCTCTTAATAAACGTCATGAAAGGGAAAATAATTGATGAAAAGCTAAACCTTGAATTCACCATTGACAAAAAAACAGGGGCAAAAATAACAGGCATTTATGGAAGAAAGGGAATGCTTGACAAAAGGCAGTATGGCTCTCTTGTAAGAAGGGGCCTTGAAGAGGAGCAGGGCTTTAAGATATTTATGTTTCATACAGCACTTACTGAATTCAAGCCAGAAGAGCTTAATTTAATGGAATCGCAGGCATTATCTTTGCTGCCAAAAAACTTTGATTATTATGCAGGCGGGCATGTTCATCATGTGTTCAGCAAAAAAGAGCCAGGGTATGGGCTTATAGCATATCCTGGGCCATTGTTTCCAAACAGCTTCAGCGAGCTTGAAAAGCTTGAGAATGGCGGATTTTACATTGTTGAGAAAACAAACAAGCTTGAGCTTAAGTATGAGCCAATTGTTATTTACAATGTTTTTTCATTAAACATTGACTGCAACAATAAAAGCCCTGAGCAGATAAGAGCAGAGCTTGAAGACAAAATAAAAGGAAAGGAATTTATAAACACAATTGTGACAATAAAATTATTTGGCTGTCTGGATTCAGGAAAACCGTCTGATATAAACATAAAGGAAATTTTCAGCAAGCTTTATGACAATGGTGTTTATTTTGTAATGAAAAATACAGCTAAACTAACAGCAAAAGAATTAGATAAAGTTAAAGCAAATATAAGCTCTGTTGAAGATGTTGAAGATTCATTGATAAAAGAGAGTATAGGACAAATAAAAATTGATAACATTGGTATTGAAAAGGAAGAAAAACTGACAAAGCAGCTGATGGCAATATTAAGCAAGGAAAAAGAGGAAGGAGAGCGTGTTGCTGACTTTGAGAAAAGAATTAATGAAGAGATTGAAAAAATAATTAAACTGGATTAGAACCATCATATGATGTTTTATAATTATCTAATGCTTTCATTTCTACTGATTTTTCAACATATATTACATAAGGCTTTAATTCATTTAATTTTATTTCAAGGTAATTTCCTTTTTCTGATTCCTTTATTCCTTCGGGAAAAGGAATCTCAATATTATATGTTTGTGTTGATTTAATCTCTATATTTATCTTTAATCCCATTTCTTCAAGTTTTTGCCTTATGCAATCATCTTTTGCATATTCTGGCTTAATCTTTATATTATAAAGATTTTCAGTAACTCTTCCAATATCCTTTTCTTGATTTTCTTCCATTTTCACCAGATTATTTTCCAGGCTATTTTTCCTGCTTTTTTGAGTGTATGATTATAATCATTATGTTTTCTTTTAAGGATTTCATTTATTTTTCTTTTATAAAATGCATTTTCCAGCATATTGTCTGCTCTTACAAGCCCTGCACCAAATACCCATTCATTTTCATATTTCCCATTGTATTCAAGTTCTTCAGCTGTTTTATACATTATCTCCTCAGCAGAGTTTGGATTTCCTACCTTTGATATTATCAAGCCCAAAGCTCCTGGGATATGAGGTGTTGCCATTGATGTTCCATCCCATATCCTGTATTCTCCTCCAGGATAACAGGAATAAATTTCAACACCAGGAGCAGAAATATCATTTGTCTCCCATATATTGCTAAAGTCAGCATGCCTGTTATTCCTGTCAACAGCTGCAACTGCAATTACACAATCACCAAAAGCAGCAGGATACTCTGGACCATATCCCTCATTTCCTGCAGCTGCAACAAGCAGGAGGCCTTTTTGCGAGGCAATTCTGCACATATCTTCAAGCGCTCTTGAGGCTGTTGGCCCCCCAAGGCTCATGCTTGCAATATCTGTATTATTAAGCAGGGCCCATTCTATTCCTGCTGCAACTGTTGCATCTGAGCCGCTTCCATTTGAATCAAGCACTTTTACTGCATACAGGGTTGCATCAGGTGCAACTCCGCAGTTTTTTCCAGCTGCTATCCCTGCTACATGCGTTCCGTGGCCATAATCATCAAAAGGATCATCATTATCATTGATAAAATTATATCCTTTATTTCTTGTAAAATTCCTGCTCACTTCATTATGGTTATAATCAATTCCAGTGTCTATTATTGCTATCTTCACTCCCTTGCCTGTTGATGATTCATGTGCTTTGTAAGCGCCTATGTTCTCAAGGTTCCATAAGTTTCCTTTTGGCCTGAAATAAGATTTTGAATCCTTTTTTATTGGAATAACTGAAAACTTGTTTGACAAGTCAACTGACTTCATTGCATTAAGGGTGTATCTAAAACTTTTTTCAAATATTCTGTTAACATCTTTTCTGTAGATTTTATTAGATATCTGCTCTGCATCCTCGCCTGTGCAGATAATGCTTATGTAGGGTATAACTTTGAACTGGTGGGTTATCTTGCCTATTTTTCTAATCTCTTTTGCCACATTTTCCTTTACTTTTCTGTTGTTTTCTGTCTCTATTATAATCTCCAATGGATTTCTGTCTCTTTTGCTTTGGAATATCCTGCTTAGAAGAACGTCCTTTCTCTGAACTCTTAAGTCCCTTCTGTATTTGTTTAAATCCATAAGTTATTATGAAGAATTGTTTTTAATAACTTTTTAGTAATTTTTTTCGTGAGATTATTGCCTTTAAGAAATATTTTTCTGTTAAATTGGAAAATATTCTAAAACTTAGAGATTTTAACAAAAGAATTCCAAAATACAATTAAGATTATATCTTCCTGACATAGGCAACCAGATTAAGATTCTTTTATTAATCTCACAAGAAGTCCAATAATATGCTCAAACTCTAATTTATTTTTAATTAGATATTGTTTTTCTATGAAAAATCCGTTATAATTAATTTTATTTCTAATACCCTTTAATTCATATATTATATTTGTTTCATATTCACACTTTTGATAATTTTTCTTGAAATATGAGATTAAACATTCATGGTTATCTGATTTCAATCCATTTTTTAATAACAATGCAGTTAACAATTCTTTTATGATCTCATAATAAATTTCTGTAATAATTGAGGCAGTTTCATTGTTTATTTCTTGTTTTTTTGCAAATATTAATCTGATAGAACACATTTTTAAAATAGAATTAATTTTATTTTTATCAATGCTCACTTCCCTTATATATTCCTTCTTACAAACATCCCAGTCCATTATTTCCTTTTTCATCTTAATTTTAAATATCCAGATAATTTTATGCCATTAATTATATTATTAAATAGTTCATTGCTTAATTCATTAATGTTTTCCTCAAAAAACAGGTTGATTTTATGCTTTAATATCTTCTCAAATTTTGTTAGTTTAATGCTCTTTTCATTTGCATGTATAAAAATATCAATATCACTATCCTTGTTGTATTCTCCTTTCCTTGCACTTCCAAAAAGTATTATGCATCTTGGATGTGTCTCATCTTCTAAAAAGCCTATTAACCCTGATGAATATAATTTAAAGATAATACTCTGCTGTTTGTAAATTTTAAACAGACTGTTTTGCTGGTTTGCAACATAGCTTGGATATAATGTTTCTTTATCCTTTTTTACTAATCTATCTTTTTGCAGTTCTTTAAGATAATTCTTGACTGATGTAACTGCAATTTTAGTTAATCTGCCGATTCCCCTTATCTGGAAATTCTTAGATGGCTCTTCAAAAAACAGTTCCATTATCTTTAGTTTATTTTTATGTAACATTTTTAGTACATCTGTACAAATATTGTTACACTTATAAACTTTTCTGTTTTTGGATTCTAATGGCTCAGGCAAATGATTTAAAAAGTAATATTTGCTTAAGTTTATATGATACTATAAAGAATTATTTTTAATAAGGATTTGCCAGTTTTTTTCGCAGGGTTTTTGCGTTTAAGAAATATTCTTCAGATTAATTGAAAAAGATTATTGTTTTTTTATTTTTTTGGAGCGTTTTAGCAATTTTACTATAATTATTACTACAACAATATTAACTACTATAGACATTAAAACAAGTAATGTAAGGGTATTTACTGATTTCAGCAAAGATGGTTTCTCTTGCTCACCAATTACCTGCCCTATTACTGATACTCTTATCTTGTCATACTCAACAAATATCTCAAATATTTTTTCAGTCTTCTCTCCAAGATAATTTAATATTATGTCTAGATTATATGTTCCTGGAATGACTTTTGAGGTGTCCCAATATGCATTAAACTCCTGGCTGCCAAATTCAGGAATATCCAATGAAATGGTCTTGAAGCTTGTGTATATTTCCCCTTTCTTATCCTTAACAGATGTTTCAGCAAAAACACCTTTTAGCTCTTCATTCCAGTTATTCTTAACAAGTATGTCAAACTTTGCTATCCCACCAAGCTTAAAATTACTGACACTTATTGATATTATTTCAGGCAATAATTCGCCAACTGTAAATAATTTCTCTTCCATTGCATTGAGTTTATCATATACAAGGGTTGCAACAGCATAATAATTGCCTGACCCAACATCTGGAGTCCAGCTTGCTGTGAGTAAATTTTCTTCTTTTGATTTTATTGAAATTTTGTTGGTTGTTATTGTTGTAATCTTGTTTTTTAATGGGTCATATATCTCTATCACAGCTTGTGCTTCCAGGATTTTTTCTGTTCCAAGGTTCCTTACCTCAACAGAAAAGTTTGACTCTTTTCCATTTTTGAATTTTGGTATAAACAGCCTTATCTCGGCATACTTGCCTTCATAAGGAACAATAACCTTTAGTACTGATGCAACTGCAATGCTTGCAGTTACTGTTGTCTTGCCTTTGGTTTCCTTTGGTATCTCCCTTATAACAATATTCGCACTATGTGCGCCTTTTTTCTCAAAATTTTCTGGTAGATTTATTTTATAGGAAATTATTTTTGAATCCTGGTCTTTTGACAGCCTCACTATTGGGTTGTCTATTGTTACATATTCTGCTAATTCTCCTTCAGCATAAACAAATGCATCAAATTCTTTATAGCCATCATTGATTACTTTCAGCTGTATTGTTTTTTCAAGACTTGGCTCAAATATAACATCAACATGGCTTGGGGTTATGCCTAATGCATAGACCTGATTAACTAAGGCAAAGATTACAATTATTAACAATATTGGTTTTAGTTTCATGATTCTATACCATAAACTGTTATTATTGATGATTTTTGAACAGGAATTTCATCTAATGGAACTTTTACCCTTATTTCAATTTCTGCAAGGTCATTTGAGTCAGAATAGTTGAATTTTCCGATTATTTCCTTGTAAATATCTGACATGTCTGACCAGATTGTCTGTGAGTTAAGCCAGTCAAATGAGTTTGTTTCTGTTGAATTATCTGCCTTAAACTGGAAGTATGATGTGTTTAGTGGTGCTGATGCACTTGACCAGAGTGAGGTTGCCTTTATGCTTACATTTGCTTCTGTATTTCCCATATGCTCTAGTATGAATGGTTTTGGAGCATCATTAGTTGTGTCATTAATTTCATTTAATTCCATTGAGCCAAAGCTTATTGAATCATTTACAAAAACAATGGAAACAGAGGGAGTTAAAGTGAAGTTCCATATGTCAGACCACACTCCTGCGCCCTCGCTGTCATTTGCTCTTACTTTCCAATAATATGTGTCAAAGTCAAGCTCTGTCTGCTGGTCATAGTACAGATTAGACATATTCTCTTCATCAATTAATGGACTGCTTACATCAGAATGAATGCTTAGCTGGAACTGGTAAACTAAGATATCATCATCTGCATCAGTTGCAGCTGTCCAGTTAAACCTTGGAGTTCTGTTTGTGAAGAATGAATCATTGTTTTCTGGATATGAAAGATTGACTTGGGAGGGAAGGCTGTTCAATACAGTTATTTCTGTTGTGTTATATTTTGTTGTGTTTTCTGTTTCATCCCCTGCCCAGAATTCTGCAATAAGTGTTGCACCTTTGTTGAATTCCGAGGTTGATAAATTATCAACATTTGTGTTTGTTCCATTAGTAACATTTAAACTGTAAACAGAACCAACTGAAGAGCTATTTACATAGAACTCTGTATAGGCTGTTAAATTATCCCCAGAGTCAGGGTCTGTAACAGTAAGGTTTAGCATCCAGTCCGTATTTGTATAAACATTATCTGGCTTTGTTACATTTGCTGTTATTGTTGGAGCTGTGTTAGGACTTGTACCCGTTACCTCAATCTTATGCTCTGAGCCAAGAGTTACATTAAACAAAGCAAGGTTTCCAGAACCATCTGCCTGTAAAGGACTTTCAGAGATTTCAACACTATTGTTATAAATATAATAATCAGTTGAAGCAACTAATCCAGTTATGTTATAGATAGCCACACAACTAGCATTACTTGAAGAATCATTCCATTTAAGATTGTCTTGATTAATGTTTGTTATTGTCTTATTTACCTCAAGAGAAGTATTTATTGTATATTCAGTCCTCAGCTCAATAGTCCCATTTGTTGCCAATGAAGTTGATCCACTAACTCCTGAACAATTAACCCCACTTATCCCCTCACACCTATAAACAGCTCCTGAGTTTCCATTCTGATATCCTGTCCCTCCTGTTACAGTAGCTGTTCCATTAAAGCTTTTAGTTGTATAATAAACAGCAATCCTTCCTCCTGCTCCACCACCCCCATAACTGCTGTAACCACTACCTCCATTTGCAGTTATAGTTCCACTTCCACTAAGAGTTCCTGCTGTTAAATAAACAGAGCCTCCAGAGCCACCTCCATTACCATAAGTAGAAG
>Ga0210057_1003221_pt1 | contig 22634 bp, 19 predicted proteins | sample CryGeyCG2114_010_2_FD_183968 | JGI IMG/M metagenome (GOLD analysis project Ga0210057, IMG submission 183968) | Groundwater microbial communities from aquifer - Crystal Geyser CG10_big_fil_rev_8/21/14_0.10 (SPAdes) (version 2) | ecosystem: Environmental > Aquatic > Deep subsurface > Groundwater ...
CTTCAATAAAAGGAGAGGAAATCAACAAATAATGCATAACATTAGTGTAGGGGTGAAAAAATCACTGACAATTTTTATAAGCATTGGTTTAGTTTGCCAATTTTTTAATTTCGGATTGTTTTTTAAACCACAAACAGCTAAAGCGGCGACGAATACTTGGGATTTTTCCGATTCAGATGATTACACGCTATCTGATGACACTAAAATTGAAATTTCGGGCGAGCAAACGCAACTCAAAGGTGATGCCAGCTGGTATGATGCCGATTATAAATACCGGAAAGAAATCACTATTACCAACAATAGCGGTTCCGAAATGACCGACCATCAGGTCAATATACTGCTTACAGAGTCAAACTTTAATTTTGACCGTACTCGGACTAACGGAACCGATGTTAGTTTCGCCGATGCTGACAAAAACGCAATAGATTACTGGCTGGAATATTTTAAGGTTGTCACCGCCAGCTTTTGGGTAAAAGTTTCAATTGCGGCTTCGGGAACTAAAGATTTTTATATCTATTATGGAAGGTCCGATTATGTTGAGACGGATTATTTTGAATTTACTGCCGACAGCACCGCCCATACAGATTATGGTTTGACTTATCCTGTCACTTATAAGTTTTCCATTCCTCCTTCTGCAACCGACCTGACAGCTTATAAGCGCTATGATACCAGCCAAGAGTGGTCGCAGTTGAATAAAAAAACAAGCGCAGATTATTTTAACGGCATTGAGGCAGTCCGATTTGAATATGACAGCGACGCGGCTTATGTATCGGCTGCTTTTGGACCCGATACTGACAAGCTTCAGCTTAAATTTACCGACAGTACAGGTTTATTAGCTCCCGCCGGTTATTTGGGAACAACTAAGTATTATGATAACCGCGAGGCGGCGGTGGTGTTTTCCGGGGATGATTTTGCTAGTGGATATGATAAATGGATGGTGGCGATGGATATGTTTAATACCAAGAAAATTTGGTTATCTGCTGGAATAATCACCGGCGGTATTACTCCCGACCAGTGGATAAGTTTTCAAACAAAAATTGGTGCTAATAAATACATAGAGCCAGTCTCCCACAGTGTCACTCATAATTATAATAATTTAGATATACCCCCTGCGACACCCGAAACAATTGATACCGAAGTAAAGGATAGTAGAGATGCTATTAAAGCAAATCTTACATTGCCTTACAGCAAAGGAACTGACGAATATGTTTGGGGTTGGACTTCTCCGGGAGCGAGAACAAACTCAACAATCAGATCAAAATTGGGAACATATAAATATCTTTCCGATGTTTCCGGCACTGATTATCAGCCACCGTCTACACAACCTACCGGAAATGAAGAATATACTGACTGGGACGAGACAAATGAATTATATGGCAATTGGAATCGTTATAGTTTTATTAAAGATGGGGGCGCGGGCAAAGAGATTGCCGATCTTAAAACACACTTTGATGACATTGTAGATGAACAACAGATTTTTCATTTAGGTTTCCATCCTGAGAATTTCAATCTTGAAGATTTTACGATTGGGAGTGAAAGCAAGATAGACGAAATAACCGATTATGTCAAAGATAAAACCAACTTATGGTATACCGGCACGGGCCTGCTTTACCTTTATCATTACACTGAAGATATAATTACCACACCTTCTTTTTTGGTTGATAATACCACACTTAGCGATTATGACAATACTTTTACCAAAGATTATTTTGCATCAGGAGAAGGCAATCAGCTTCTCAAACTGCATATGGATGAAGGCACAGGAAGTTCAACAGCAGATACTTCTGGAAATAATCTCAATGGCACGATTGGCAACGAGGTCGCATGGGTTGGTTCAGACGGAGGACAATGGGCAGACAGAGATGATGTTGTTTTTAGTTCGGGGAATTGCTTAGAATTCAACGGAGATAATGTGGGTAATGATCCTAATAAATATATGTCTACGTCTGGTTTTACATTAGGACTGCGCGGAATAACTTTGAGTGCTTGGGTTAATGTTTCCTCAAGAGGAAATCTTTTTTTTGACAATAGTACAGCAGTTATTTTTCATTATTCTAGCAGTGGTTTTTATCTTACTGCGGGTGGTCAAGTAAGTGGATATCTAAATTGGGATGCTACCCCTTCGTTAAATGAGTGGGTTCATATTACTGCCACATGGCAAGACCCAGATTTTGGCGGATCAGGATTGATGAAATTATATGTAAATGGACAAGCGCAAAGTTCGACGTTAGCTTTTAATCCAACTAATGCATTATCAAATTCAGCTAAATTTTACATTGGAAGAGAATTTAATACGTGGAATCCTGGAATTAATGGAAGTATTGACGAGGTTCAGATATATGGAAGAGAATTATCGGCCGATGAAATAATGGCTCATTATAAAAGAAGCAAGTATGTCAGCCCTGCGCCAAGTGATGAAATTGAAGTGGCGGTAGACAATGATTACGATACCGGTTTTCCTTCAGCCACATTAAAATCTTCGCAGGCCCAAGCTTTTACTTCTCTTTCCGGCTTTTCGGCTGATGAGACAACAAACGGCGGCACTATCACTTATCAAATTTCCAATGACGCCGGGACAACTTGGTATTGGTGGAACGGCTCTGCTTGGGCAGAAACAAGTGCGGGTGTAAGCCAATCCAATTCAGAAAGCACTATAAATAGTCATATTGCCACTTTTTCGCCCGGCGGCGGCGACTTTGTCTTTCGGGCCTATTTGAATTCCGACGGCGCGCAGCTTGTTCAGCTTGACTCGGTAAGTTTGACTTATGAAAATGATGTCACCCCACCGACTCTTTCTATTTCTTCTCCTTCTAATAATTCTTCCACTTCATACAAAATTGTTACAATAACCGGTTCTGCTACTGACAGCGGAAGCGGCATATCATCTTTAACAATTAACGGCGTGCCTATTTCAAATCCAGCTAATTTTTCTGAAACTGTACAGCTTGGCAGTGGCTTAAATACTTTCACTTTTGTTGCCACCGACAATACCGGAAACTCTACCACAGAGACCTTAAACATCACCAAACTTGAGCCTTCAATTACCGTCACATATCCCCCTAATGATGTTTTCTTGCTCTTAACCAGGGATTGGTATATCAAAATAACCGGCTCTGTAAATGGTAATGAAGTAGGAATAAAGTCATTTAGAATAAATGGCAGGACGATTTCCAATCCAGGTAACTTTTCTATGTATGTGCCGGTTTACAAACATTGGAATACATACACCTTAGTGGCTACAGACAATGCTGACAATACAGTTGAAAAAATAGTTAAAGTTTACAGCACCCAGGGGCCTCCGCGTCCGGGCTTCCCGCCGCTTTTATTTACAAATATTCATAGCCGTCTGACAAAAAGTTATAATAATGTTTTTAAAGTTTTAAGTTTTGGGGAAACCAGCACAATTTCGCTCGATCAAAGCTTTACTGTTGACAGGAGACCAAAATTTTCAGGCCAAACAGCGCCAGGTGCAATTATTGATATTGAAATCCATAGTGATCCGATAAAAGCAACTATTATAGCCGATGATGTTGGCAACTGGGAATATCAGGTAGAGGAAGATTTAGAATTAGGCTCGCATACAATGCAAATTATTATTAAAAGCCCTGAAAATGAAACTATCTTTGAAGGAAACTACAACTTTATTGTGGAAAATGCCAAGGCAGCTTCAAAATCAGATGGTATACAAGAAACACAATCCGCATCATCTATGATTTTAATAGTTCTACTTTCAATAGCTTTATTTGGTTTGATAGTAATTTACTTTGAGAACAAAAATAGACACAAACCACTATATTAATTAGTACTATTTAATTAAATTGGTCCTTTTCGTTCGCTTTTATCACTCTCATTATTACTGGCATCTGTGGCAGTGACTTTATAATATGAATTAGCTGGCGCAGAAGGATCTGTGTAAGAGGTAGATGAAATTAAATATCCTGTTATTTTTGTGAAATTTGTGCCATCTACCGAGCGATAAACGCTATACCCAGCAATACCGCCGCTATCAGATGAAGCGTTCCAAGATAAATTTACCGAACTGCCACCGCCGGGGCGCGCGACTTGTAAATTAGTTGGCACAGAAGGAGGCGTGGTATCTTTAATAACATTTATGGAACTTGAAGTACTTGACCGAAGTCCTGCGTTGTCAAAAATTGTAGCAGAAAGAGCATGGCTTCCCGAAGAAAGTAAGCTACTGTTATAAGAAATAGAATAGGGCGAAGAAGAAGCTGAGCCAATAGAAATATCGTTAATATAAAATTCTACGCGCTTAACGCCATTTGGAGCACTGACTGAAGTAGTAATTATAAAACTACCAGAAACCGTGGCGTTATTGCTTGGGCTGGTTATAGAAATTGCTGGCTGATTGCCGCTTTCGTGGGCAGGACAGTATTCAGTGGGCGGTTTATCAGTATATCCATTGGCTGCTGCCCAAGCACGAACCGGAGCTTCCCAGTTTGGGTTATCGGGTTTTTCTGAATGGATAATGCGATAAACTCTTTCTTCAATAAATTCTGCTGGAGTTTGATCAGTGGCCAATTTGTCGCCACAGAATTTGTCAATTTTAACTATTCCTTGAGAAAATGCCCGTTCTTTTGGAACCTGCCAAGAAGCAAAAATGTCTTTGCGGGTGACAGCTCCGGAAATAGGCAACTTGCCGGTTAAAGCGTCAACCGTTACTTCCTGGATTCCTTCTGGGCGGTTAAATTCTTCATTTGGTGTGCCGGATAGAGCTTTTACCATAAAATCATGGAAAATCGGAGCAGCTGCCATTGCTCCGGCACCGCGAGTTCCAGACATTGATGAGTTGTCATTATTTCCAACCCAGACACCAACAGCAAGTGATGGAGTATAGCCGAGTGTCCAAGCATCGCGAAAAGCGTCTGTTGTTCCGGTTTTGGCAGCGACAGTTCTTCCCGGAATATTTAGGGAACTGTTTGTGCCAAATACAGCAGAGCGTGCTTGATTATCAGAAAGAATTGATGAGATTTCATAGGCAATTTCTGGCGCAACAACTTCTTTTTGCCCTTTCTTGGGTTTATATTCTTCCAAAACTTTTCCTTTTTGGTCTTCAACTTTAAGAATTGAGGTAACATCGTTTTTAACGCCTTGGTTTGCAAAAACCGTGTATGCACCGGCAAGCTCCAAAAGTTTTACCTCACCTCCGCCTAAAACTAAAGCAAGGCCATAACGCTGCGGTTCGGTAAAAGTGGTAATTCCAAAATCTTCTGCTGTTTTAATAGCTTCATCTACGCCGACAAGCCCCAGCATTTTTACAGCCGGGATATTTAATGAATTGGACAGTGCGGTGCGGATAGAAACCGGACCGCGAGTTTTCCCATCATAGTTATCAGGTTTGTATCCACCGCCAAAATCAGTTTTTAAGTCAAATAAAACCGACGCCGGTGCCCATTCTTTTTTAAATCCTGTGGCGTAAACAACCGGTTTGAAAGAAGAGCCGGGTTGTCTTTTTGAAGTTGTAACATTAACATTTCCATCAATTTCTTCGTTAAAATAATCACGCGAGCCAATCATTGTTAATATTTGTCCGGTTTTGGGGTCAATAGCAATTAGAGCGGCGTTTTGCGCCTTAGCTTTTTTAACATTGACTGGACCCCAAGTGTCAATTACTTCTTGGGCCTGTTTTTGCTTATCCATATCTAAAGTAGTGGTAACTTTTAAGCCGCCTGTTTCAACAATTTTTTCGCCATATTTTTCAGATAAAACTTCTTTGACATACATAACAAAATGCGGAGCAGTGATGCTTTCACGACGGGGGACAAAAGTAAGTTTTTTAATTTTGGCGGCATCAGCTTCTTCTTGAGTAATATAATGATAACTTGCCATTTTGTCCAAAACTAAATTTTTACGAGATTCCATTTCATCGGTGTGAGTGCCATACGGTGAGTAATAAGTGGGAGCCCTGGGAAGACCAGCCAAAACCGCCGCTTCTTCTAAAGTTAAGTCTTTGGCTTTTTTGCCAAAATAAGTATTCGCTGCCGCTTCAATTCCATAAGCATTAGAACCGTAAGGAATTTCATTTAGATACATTGTAAGAATTTCATCTTTTGAATAAAGCACTTCAAGCTCAATAGAAAGAATAGCTTCTTTTATTTTGCGTGACATAGTGCGGCGCGGATCAAGTATAGCATTTTTGACAAATTGTTGGGTTAAAGTAGAACCGCCTTGGATTTTTTTGCCACGATGCGAAATATCGTAAACCATCGCTCTAGCGATGCCACGAAAATCCAAGCCGAAGTGTTTGTAAAAATTTTTATCCTCAACAGAAATTGTCGCTTTTTTGACATTTTCTGGGATTTCGTTTTGATTTATAATAATGCGATTTTGTTCACCATGGATAGCATAAAGAAGATTGCCGTTTCGATCCATAATTTTTGTTGATTCTGACGAAACGCGGCGTTGAATTCTGCCCGGAGTGGGCAAGTCTTTAGAATACCAGGCGACTAAAATGACAAACAAAGACACTAAAATTATGGCAGTTTGGCCAAGAAAAGCCAAAATCGGTTTTGTGCCGTATTTTCGGGGATTTAGGCATTTCAAAAAAAGCTTAAAGTAATTTTGCCAAAACCGAATAAACTTTTTAAACAGACTATAAAAAAACCTTTTCATTTGTTGCTATTATAACAAATAAAAGATAAAATGGAAAGTAGGTCGACCAGAATAATGAATTAAGAAGTAAGAATTATGAAAGAAAAAATATCCAGAATTGATAGTAATCCAAAATTAAGAAAATTACTTTTGCCATATTGCCGCTTGAAAAATGGGGAGATTTGGAAAGACCCAATGGGCCGACATAGGGTTGGCTGTTTAGATGCTACTAATAAAAACGATATAGAGGCACTTATGGGAGGTAAAAAAGCCGTATTAGCCATACAAGATCCGCCTTATAATGTTGTCGTGGGGAATAATAATACAAATAATTTAAGCAAAATTTCGTTGAAAAATTATCTTAACCAGAGTCAAAAATGGGTAAGAAATACAATAGATATATTAAATAATAATTCTCATTTTTATATATGGTTAGGCGCTGATCAAAATGAAGAATTTCAGCCATTGCCCGATTTTATGTTAATGATGAGACAATTTATCAAAGAAATTAAAGCAAGAAGTTTTATTACAATGAGGAATCAAAGAGGTTATGGTACACAAAAAAACTGGATGGCCGTGCGACAAGAACTACTTTATTATACTAAAGGCGAGCCCAAATTTAATGTAGACGCAGAATATACAGAGATCCCTAAAATTTTAAGAGGGTATTATAAAAAAATTAATGGTAAAATCAGCGAAAACTTAGAACGTAGTAAATCAGAAAATATCAGGGCAGGTAATGTTTGGGTAGATATCCAGCAAGTTTTTTATAGAATGGAGGAAAATGTTTCTGGTTGCTACGCTCAAAAGCCACTTAAGGCAATAGAAAGAATTATTGTTTCCGGTTCTGATAAAGATGATTTGTTGGTAGATTTTTTCGCCCATTCTGGTACCACTTTGGTTGGAGCAGAAAAACTCAAAAGACGTTGTTTTACCACGGATCTAGAACCTATATTCGCTGAAATTACTATTAGAAGGTTAGAGCATTTCAGAAAAATGGGCGAGACCGGCTGGCAATTCAAAAGCCCTTTTCCAGAAGTTGATGTAGATTTTATTAGAGAAAATGATTCAGAAGAAATTGGCAAAAATTCGTTACCACAAAGAAAATTATTCAATGAAAAAGCAATATGGAAAAGTTAAAAAAGCAATTAGATAAACTGGTTGATAGTTTGGAAAATACGGAGAATTTTCGTTCCGACTTAGAAAATCTTGTATCTGTTTATCCCTTTAATGAGTATGAATACATTATTGCTCATCTACTTGTGAAGAAAAAATTAACACTTGAAGAATATTATAATTTCAGAAATTCTTATATTAGTCGTAATTTATATCTATATATTTTTGAGATTTCTGCACCACGTGGGATGGGCGATAAATGGGCATTCGGGTATTTAAAACAACTCGTACCCGATTTTCAAACACCAAATAAAAAATTGGATCCTACCTATTCGGGCGAGTACGATTTTTGGTTGCCTTTATTGGATAAAAAGGGAGACGTGCCTGGTATTCGCATAGAAATAAAAACTTCTCGCGCTGTAGATTTTGAAAAACCCGACGAGCCGCTATACATTAAAGCGTTATCTTTCAACTCAAAAAGACCTTTTGATATGAATTTCCAGCAAATTAAGACAAAATGTGCTGATGTTTTTCTTTGGATAGGAATTTGGCGCGACAAAATAAGATATTGGATATTAAATTCAAAAGAGGTACAAGGTAATAGATATTTTTCTAAAGGTCAACATAGAGGCAATGTGGGAGAGGGACAGTTGCATTTAAACCAAGATAATATTCATAGTTTTCAAAAGTATGAAGTGTGGTCGACTAATCTTAAAAAGGCGACAATTAAGGCCTTCAAAAGATTGCAAAAACAATGAAGAAACAAATTGCTGAACTTGTTTCTTTAATTTTTAACCCTCTTTTTTTAATCATATTGGTGATTATTTTAGGTATTGGGAAAAGCTTGCTTTCTCAGACTGATGCAATGCTACTAACGCTTGCAACATTATTTTTTAATGGGTTTTTGTCTGGCTGTATGCTTGTATATTTTTCCAAACGAGGCATTATTATTGATGATATTGTATATAACAAAAAAGTGCGGGAAAATCGCCGTTTTCTTTTGGCGTGGGGCAGTGTAATCCTTTTTTTGGAATGCTTGGCTGTGTATTTATTGAAAAAACCAGAGCCCTTATTTGCGATTTTGTTTTCGCTTTTTCTTTTAATTACCGCAATATTTTTCATCAACAATCATCGCAAGATTAGTCTGCATTCTTCTGGTATTACTTTTTTTGCTCTGACTGTTGGTTTTGTTTTTAATAAATGGTTTTGGTTAACTTTGATTTTAATTCCCTTGGTTTGCTGGTCACGGCTTTTTCTTGTGCGACATACAATAAATCAACTTTTAGCAGGATTTTTTCTTTCAGTGGTAACAATTACTGCTGTTTTTTACTTTTTTGATTTAATATTTTAGAGCTCAAATTCGTATACTTTATCTTGAGTTAAAAGGTATATTTTTTTGTTTTTCTGGCTGACAATAAAATCTTTCACATCGCCGATGCCATCTGCTATATATGTTTTATTGTACTGACCGTTTTTTTCCAAAGCGATAATTTTATTTTCTGATAATATGTAAATTTTACTTGCGTCAACCGAAGTGATAATTTTGCGCGGATTTTGTACGACATTATCTGTTTCAGGAATATTTTTTAAGGAAAAATCAGTAACTGGCTGTCCGGCCATCAATTTCAATATTGTTCCATCACCCTTTAATGCGTAAAGATAACCATCTAAAGCAATTGATATAATGTTTTCAAAATCAGCTTTATCTTTTTTTAAATAAGGCATAGCTTTAGAATAACCCGCAGCGGTTTTTTCATGCTTGTAAATTTGGTTCTCGTCGCCTTTTAGAATATAAAGATTGGTAAAGTAACTGGATATAGCGTTTCCTTTTTTCCACTTTCCCTCAAAGACAATTTTTGCTTTGTCAATTTTGTTTTCATCAATGTTATATTCAAAAATTCCTTCACTTTCTTGATAAAGAACAAGAAGGTTTTCTTGCGGTTGGTAGGTTCCAAAATTAAAATCACCAGCTGATTGAGAAAGAGACGTTTTTGGCTCTTTTCCTAAATAAATTTGTCTAGATTTTTTATCCACAAAGTAAAGAGATTTGTCAACAATAAAAATCTGTGGAACATTATGTTCTTTCAAAAAAGATAAATCTAACATTTCTTTTGCAGAAACGCGCGTGACAGCATTTATTCTATCAATTTCTGCATTAATTTTTTCAATTAAGTTTTTGCTTTCTTTTAGATTTATGGTATTTGCGATGTTAATTGCTTCTTTGTATAAGTTTTCGGCTTCTTTTTTGTTTCCAGCCACTAACGCTTCGTCTCCGGCGCGTTTTTTATCTTCGGCCTGCATCAAAACTTTGCGCTGGTCCTGCGTAGAAACTTCATACTTTTTCTTTATAGTGGCAAAAATAAAATAAGAAAGTATAAGCCCAACAATAGCAGCCAAAATAACATAAATTATGCGGCGGTGTTTTTTCCAAAAAGAAAAATTTATCGGTATTTTAGGCAGTTTATTGCTTAGCGATTTTAAGGTTTGGTGGGAGGCGCGAATTTTGGCAAAACTGCTGTCTACGATTTTTTGTGTTTTGGCTTCATCTATATAATAAGTGAATTTTTGCGGTGAAGTTGAGGAGTCAGGAGATTTGATTTCTAACATCATACCCGAGGAAGTTTTGCGCGCTTCTTTTTGTAAAGAAAAGGCCATTTTTTTACCTGCTTCAGAAAAGGAAGAGTGTATTAAAGTTTCACGCAGTAGGTTTAAGGGAACTTTTTCAAAGAAATCTTGGTTTCCTAAAATTATTTTATCTTTTTCTTGAATCTCGCCAGATAAAATATTTGAGAATGATAAATCATTGGTTGCTTCTTCGGATGAACAAATTGCTGTAACATTTTTTTCTCGCAGTAAAAAACAACTACACTTACCGATAGATGAGACATTGAGGGTATCTTTGTCAATTAAGACAATAACAGCAGATAAGTTGCCTTGCCATTCTGTTTGGTTTTCTGCGGTTTGTTTTTCTAAGATTTCATTTATTTCTTTCAAAGCATTTTCAAAATTTTCAACAGGGCTGTCAGCACCTTCCTTACATCTTTCTTTTATTGTTTCTAAAATACGGTAAGCCAGAGCATTGGCTGGACTTTCTGGGTGTTTAATTTCAATTAAAAAATATAATGGTGCATCTGCCGATACCAAAAGAGTGCGGTCAGGGGTACGGTTTTTGTTTTTCAGTAAAATGACTTCTAAGTTATTTGGCATAGATAATCCCGGCCCTACCATAGTCAATGCAGATAGTTGACAAAAGTTTCAAAGTGGGTGTCCTAGGACTCCCTTTAGTAATAATTAGGGTCAACTTTGTCAAAACCATGGTAGAGCTAATTTTATTATACAATAATTATTAAAAATTGTCTTGCGAAGCGAGATCTGGCTTCGCCAGAAAAATTTAGTGCAATTAAAAAATCGGGGATAGGAGACTCGAACTCCTGACCTCACGCACCCCATGCGTGCGCGCTACCAACTGCGCCAATCCCCGATTTTTTAATTTTGAGTCCCGACTTTGCGTCGGGACGAAAAACAAACTTTCTCGTTAGAGAGACTCTGCGTCTTGACGCAGAGTAGTTTATATTGTTCCAGCACCTAAAATATGAGCCAGAAAATTAATTATCGGTAGAATAATACTCCCCAAAATTGAGTATCCGGTTAAATATGAAATGAAAATAATGCCAAATAAAATTGGAAGCCCGGCCTGTTCAAAAGCCACTAAATTAATTTTTGGGTAAATTGCCCAGACAATTTTTGAACCATCAAGTGGTGGAATGGGAATTAGATTAAAAACACAAAGTACTAAATTGATATATATAATGATATTTATCACTTCAGAAGCTGGGGACACAGGTAAAAAGCGATAAATCAGGGCAAAAATTGCCGCAACAACAAGATTAATACCAGGGCCGGCAAGCGAAGTGATAAGTTCACCGGTACGAGGGTTTTGAAAATAGTCTGGATTAACTGGTACTGGTTTGCCCCAGCCAAAACCCACTATAAGTAAAAACAAAGTGCCAAAAGGATCAAGGTGAACCATGGGGTTTAGAGAAAGTCGGCCATACGCTTTGGCAGTAGGGTCTCCCAAGCGATAAGCGCTGTACGCATGCATAAATTCATGAACAGTTATAGCAATTATTAATCCTAAAATAAACCCTAAGGTCTTGATTGGATCTTGCAAAAGGTATAAAATAAACATTGTATTTACATTATATAATTCAAAATGCAAATCTCAAAATGCAAAGTGACAATTAAAAATTCAAAATTAAATTTTACATTTTAAGTTACATTTTGATTTTTGAACTTTGATTTTTGCATTTGACGAGCGAAGCGAGGATTTATGAAGCAGTGTTTTAAGTGTAAAAAAGTTCAACAGGCAGGTAATTTAGTTTCTCATTCACATAAAAAAAGCAAGAGAAACTTTCTTCCTAATTTACAAAAGCGCACTTTGAAAGTAGGTGAAAATAAAATCAAAGTGACGCTTTGTACAAGTTGCCTTAAAAAGGCAGGGAAATAAATTTTGTTTTAAGTTATTTACCTTGTTCTTGGGCTTTTGACTCGCGGAAACATTTTTCGCAAAGAAGTCCTTCAGGGTTTTTCGGCTCAAACGGTACTTCACCTTTTTCACCACATTTTGAACAGGTGATTTCGTACTTTTTGTCCCGAGTCGCTTTTTTTGCCTTACGACATTCGGGGCATCTTTTTGGAGCCTGAAAACCTTTTTCTTCGTAAAACTTCTGGTCGTTGGCGGAAAAAACAAATTCTTTTCCACAGTCTTGGCAAGTTAAGGTTTGATCACTAAGTTCCATTTTTTTCCAAAAAAATAATTTTATTGCCTTGGCATCGACACTTATCTCGTCTTTGACGTATCGTCGGAGACGGATCGCCTTGGTTTTGTTTATATTATCATATTGTTTTATCAACAAGTCAAATGATACAATAGAATTAAATTAAAAGCTAAAAACTGAAATAAGGAATAAATATAATGCAGACAATTGTTGGGCATAAGCGCCAAACAAAGCTACTTAAAAAGCATATTGAAAAAAATCGTCTTTCTTCGGCTTATATTTTTTTTGGACCAGCCCATTTGGGTAAATTTACTATTGCGAAAAACTTTAGCCGTTCTATATTGTGCGACACTAATGATGATTGCCAAAGTTTTGATAAAAATATCCACCCAGATTTTAATGTTATTGAAAATCAGGGTAGCGCTATTCCGATTGCTATAATTCGCGAGCTAAAAAAACAAGTTTTTCTTCGTCCTTCTCTTTCTTCTCGCAAGGTGGTAATCTTTGAGGAAGCGTCATTTTTGACTATTGAAGCGCAAAACGCACTCTTAAAAACCTTAGAAGAACCGCCTTCTTACGCTGTATTTATTTTAGTTTCTCAAAAAGAAAATTTACTGCCAACAATTTTGTCCCGCTCAACCAAAATTTATTTTCAACCAATTTCTTTTTCAGAAATGAAAAAAGTCCTTACTCCAAAGTTGGGGGAGGAAAGAGCAGCGATGATTGCTCATTTTTCCCAAGGCCGTTTTGGACTAATTGATTTTGCCGATCAATTAATTGAGAATTGGCAGAAAAGTTTAGATAATCTGCTTTTTTTGACCAACTCAACATTAAAAGAAAAAATGGATTATGCCAAAAATCCGAGCAAAGATGATATAAATTACTTTACTTTAATTTTTCGCGACGCCCTCTATTTCAAAATTAATCCATCTTTAGTAAGATATTATCCTAAAATATTGCTTGATAAAGTTAAACATTTAAGCGACAATTTTAGTATAGAAGAGATTAAAAATTTATTATTCAAACTGCGTTTTGCTGAAGGCCTACTGGGTACTTCCTGCAATAAGCGCCTTATTTGGGAAAATTTAATGTTGCATCTATGAATAAATTATTTATTAAATACACCACAACAGGAAAGATTTATCAATTTTCAGGTAAAGAAGATTTTAATATCGGAGAAAAAGTTTTAATTGATACAGAACAAGGTATTGTTGTTGGGTTGGTATGTTTGTCTTCGGATAAAAACATTGAAAAATCTGAAGATAAAATCTTGCGTAAAATGAATGAAAAAGACAAAGAAAAATTAGAAAATTTTATGGAAAAGGAGAAAGAAGCCAAAGATTTTTGCCAAAAACAAATTGACAAACTGAAATTATCTATGAAATTAGTTCAAGCAGAATATTCATTAGATGAAAAAAAACTCACTTTTTATTTTATTGCTGAAGATAGGGTAGATTTCAGAGAGCTTCTTAGCAGTTTAATTTCTCATTTTCATAGACATATTCGTTTGCAGCAGCTTGGTCCGCGCGATGCGGCAAAAATAATGGGCGGCATTGGTCCTTGCGGGCGCATACTTTGCTGTCAAAGTTTTTTAGAAAATACTTTTTCAGTGACTTTGGAAATGGCAAAACAACAAGATTTGGCTGCACTCGGAAGCAGCAAAATTTCCGGAGCTTGCGGAAAATTAATGTGCTGTTTGACTTATGAAGTTGAAATATATGAAAAGTTGCGCAAAAAATTGCCTGCAATAGATAGTATAATTGAAACAGAAAAGGGAAAAGGGAAAGTTTTGGGGCAAAGCGTCTTAAAACAAAGTGTTTTGGTTCAGCTTGAAGATGGAACAAAAACGGAAATCCGAAATCCGAAATCCGAAATTCGAAACAAATCATAAATTCTAAATTACAAATTATAAACAGTTTAGAATTTGGAAAATTGTGATTTAAATATTGTTTAGGATTTCGATAGTAGATATTCGAATTTCCGAGCAAAGCGAGGGAATGTGTACGAAATTATTATCATTGTTTCACTGGCAGTTATTTTTGCCGTTTTAATTCGTAAGTGGCCGTTGACCAAAGAAACAAAGATTTCTGATTTGTCCGACATAAATTACTTAAAAGAGGGAGAAAGATATTTTGCCGATCAAAATTATCAGGAAGCCGAAAAGTATTATATTAAAGCGATTTCACTTGAACCGAAAAACTCTCTTCCTTATGGCCGTCTTGGTATTATTTACAGCAAAAATGAAGATTTGCGCAAAGCAAAAGAATTGTTTCTTGTTGCAATAAAACTAGATCCTAAAAACGGTTTTTATCAAAACAATTTAGGTTCAATATTGCTTAATATAGGAAAATATCAAGAAGCAGTGCTATATTTAGAAAATGCCGTTGGTATTGATCCTGGTGTGGCTAAACGCTGGATGAATTTGGCTATTTGTTTTGAAAAAATGAAAAAATATTCGCGGGCAAAGGAGGCAATAAGAAAAGCAATAAAACTTGAACCCGGAAATAGCAAATATTCCAAAATTCTTGAGCATATTAAGAACCTTGAAAATGAGAGTTGAATCTGATAGGATAATGTAGCAAGCCAACGTAGCTCAGTGGTAGAGCAGCTGTTTTGTAAACAGCAGGTCGTGGGTTCGAATCCGACCGTTGGCTATGAAATTTTTGGGCGAGGTACGGAAGTAGACAAACCGAGCTGACTGTAAATCAGCTGCCATACGGCTTCGGGGGTGCAAATCCCTCCCTCGCCAAATTCGCCGAGATAGCTCAGAGGCAGAGCAACTCATTGGTAATGAGTAGGCCGCGGGTTCAATTCCCGCTCTCGGCTAAGAGAGAAAGGAAAATTTTATGGCCAAACAAAATAGACCAGTTATCAACTTAAAATGCACTGTGTGTAAAAGAATTAATTATCACACAGAAAAAAACATCCACAATACCAACGATGCATTACGTTTGAAAAAATATTGCAAGTGGTGCAAAAAAAGAACAGAACATAAAGAAACGAAATAAAATTATGAATTATGAATTAAGAATTAAGAAATTCCGCGCTCGGCGCGGCTGTAGGCCCGTAGGCTAGTGGCAAACTGGCGGTCTCCAAAACCGTATTCGGAGGTTCAACTCCTCCCGGGCCTGTGGTGAAAACCTCACGTAATTGTGGGGTTTTTGCTATAATGTAAATAAATGTAATAAGGAGGGAAATGGATAATATTAACAACGATCAACAAACACCGGTGCTAAATACACCAACATTGCAACCCGTGCAATCACCACCGCCAGCACAACCAGATCCGCCAACTCATTTACAGGGCAGTGCGCCAGAACCAAAAAAGAAGCCATTATTAATTTGGCTTTTTATTTTATCACTTATTTTGGTTTTGGGTTTAGGTGGTTATTTTGTATACCACTATTTGAAAGCGAAAAATAATTCTAAATCTCAAAATAATATTGAGAATGCGGAAGTTAATAATAATGCAAATGCCAAAATATATGAAGACAGCTCGTCTTATCTTTCCTTTCAGTATTCTTCAGATTGGGGAGTTCTATCATTTGATCAAGGTAAAACAATTTATTTGACGCCCAAATTAAACGAGTTTTTAGAACAAGAGAAAGCTGGAGGAGGAGAGGATCTTGTAAGAATACATATAAAACAAAATGATCCAATTATTAAGTTGTCTTTGATCGATGTCAAATATACAGATTCAAAATATATTGTTAAAAATTTTTGCGAAACGGAGATAATTGAAGATCTATCCAGTGGGCTAAAAGCCGAAATAAAAACAGAGAACAAAAAAGTAAACGATAAAACATATAAATATATTTCTTACAATACACCAATTCCAGACGAAATAAAGCCATATTTAGAGGAGATGAGAGAAAAAGCCAAATCAACAGGTGCGCCAGAAAATGTTTATATGGGAGAGTATGATTATCATTATTTTCCACAATATAGAGCTTATTATACTAATCTTGATAAATACCAGCTTATTGTTACGTTAATTTCTCTAGATGCAAATAAATATGAAAATATATTACAATCGGTTTTATCTAACGTTAAAATTAACAATGTAAATGTTGAACTCAAATCATATGATCAATTTGGTTTGAATTTTAAATATCCCACGCTTTGGAAACTTGATGAAGAATGGACTGGGCGAAATGACAATTTAGGGGAAGTTGATTTGTGGCCAAATTTGACAAAATATGAATCAGCGAATGACAAATCAATAAGAATTAGTATTAGAAAGGTTGGTAAATCTGAAGGCACGGCACAAGGTCATATCATAAATCCTCAATGGAGTAGCACTGATATAATTGTCGACGGTCATAATGGTAGGCGATACACCTACATAGGAACAAGAATGTATCAGGGCGAAACGACACAAGAACACGTTTTATTTAAAATTAACGACAAATATGAAGTTGACATTTATAATGAAGATGCAGAAGTACATAAATATTTATTAGATGGATTATTAAGCGGATTAAAAATTGATGTAAATAAGCTTTCGGCAAAAGCAGACGAAGTTGTAGCCTCGGGTCAATATAAATAATTTATCCAAGAGGTTTTAACCCTGCACAAACCTTGCCGCTTCCAAAGGCTATGTATTTGCATCCCGAATAAATAGTTTACAATTTTGTTTACAATTATTTTTTTTTGTTTACAATTCCTTGACAAATTAAATTTTTTAGTTTACAATATTTATAAAGGAATAGTATGGACATTATTGAACAAATATTAAACATTGCAAAAAAGCAAAAAACGTTCACGACTTTGGATGTGGTTAAAAAATTGAAAAATAAAGCATCTCGACAATATGTAGCACGTGTCATTAGCATACTTCTATCAGAAGGTAAATTAGTTAAGACGGGGGCGACAAAACATGCTACATATGCATTGCCAGAAAATGCAGCAAGTTTAGGGGATTCAATCAAAAAACGATTGAGAAATGAAAAATTAAAAGAGCATGAGGTTTTAGATAACATTGAACATCCAGCATTGGTTCTAAATAAGCTATCAGAAAATGTAAAGAGTATTTTTACATATGCATTTTCAGAAATGCTTAATAATGCAATAGAACACTCTCGCTCTGATTTTATTGATATTGAAGTTAACAAGTCCGATAAAAATTTACATTTTATTGTAAGAGATTTTGGGGTTGGTGTATTCAATAGCATTATGAATAAAAAACATCTTCGATCTGAGATAGAAGCGATACAAGATCTTTTAAAAGGAAAAACAACAACTTCCCCGCAATCTCATTCAGGTGAAGGAATATTTTTTACTTCTAAATCTGGTGACGAATTTGTTTTAGAAAGTTATGGCTATAAGTTAAGGATAGATAATAAAATCAAAGATATCTTTATTGAAAAGTTAGAACATATATTAAAAGGAACAAGAGTCAGTTTTATAATTTCTTTAGATTCAAAGAAGCATCTTAATGATATCTTTGCAAAATATCAAACTAATCCAAAAAGTTATGCCTTTGACAAAACAGAAGTTCAGGTCAAACTTTATATTATGGGGACTGTCTATGTATCCCGTTCTCAAGCTCGGAGAGTTCTTGTTGGATTAGACAAATTTAAAACAATAATTATGGATTTTAATAAAGTCCCAACAATTGGACAAGCCTTTGCGGATGAAATATTTAGAGTATTTAAAATAGATCATCCAGGTATAAACATTATTCCAATTAATATGAATGAAGCCGTCAAATTTATGGTTGGAAGAGTGGAAAAACCACTATGAAAATATATTTTGCAACTCTTGTGGCCAGTTTAGATAATGAAGCTGAAATTGTATCGGGCTGGAAAGATGTTGCACTTTCGGAACTTGGGAAAAGATAAGCTGAAAAATTAGGTGGGAGATTTAATTGTAACCTCTGACTTTTTTAGAACGGCAATAAAAGAATTACCATAACAACGCTTTTTGTTTTACTTTATAAAAATAAAAAATGGCTTAAGGTAGATAGTAAAGAGCTTTATAACTTTGCAGTTTGGGTAGCCCAAAGTCCTCCCAAATTAAAAGATCAGGTTGTCTTAGGAATTGAAAAATTTCTTAGATCATATATCGTTGATTTGTAATTTTAGTTAATATTGACGAATATGTATTTTCTTTCGGTCTTTTTTTTGCTATAATGTATTTGAAAAGGAGGGTTATGAATTGTCCAAGCTGTGGAGCACCACTTTCAGGTTTAGAGATTCATGATAATTTCGGTCAAGATTTTGAAATTGATCAATGTAGTGCCTGTGGAGGATTTTGGTTTGACAGAAATGAGCTTTATCGCGTGCCAATTGATTTAGGGCTTAAAATTGATCCGGCAATGCCGCGTAATATTTTTTCCTATAACTTAAATTGCCCTCGGGATAAAGAAATGTTAGAAGAGTTTTCTGATCCTAACTTGCCGTCCCGAATAAAATTTTATCGTTGTCCCGATTGCCATGGACTTTTTTTGTCAAAAGGACAGCTTCATCTTTTTAAGGATTTTCAAAAACAAAAAAATATTCAAAATTTGGAACTTTCGCGTCGCGCAGTGCGGGTTTCTGCCATTGTTGCCGGTTTCTTTTTCCTGGTTTTGCTGTTTGCACTTTCAGGCGAAAACATCATAAAAGCCGATACAGCGAATTATCAGATTTACCGCCATGCTTTGAATTATTTTCAAATATCCACTTTGCTAATTTTTTCAGGATTTGTTATTCTGTGTATAGGAGCATTTTTACTTTCACGCGACTATTTATCTCAAAAAAAGAGGGGAAATGCGAAATAATATAAAAAAAATCATTGTTGTGACGCTTTGTTTTGCGATGCTCTTTTTTGGGTCGGGATTTTTTTCCCGCGCTTATGCTATACCTCCGCCAGCAAGCTATATTTTTCTTTTCACTCCGAAAACGGTTTTAAATTTTGTTGGTAACATTTTTTCTTGGAGTTTTAAGTTGATAAGTTCAACCATATCGGGTGGCGATATAGTGGGAAGAAATGAAAGTGTGCCGGGAACTACATGCCCTACGGGCGCGAAGTGGTGCATAGATACAAATTCTTATAACTGGGATAGTGTTAAGCAAAAAATGATAGATATAGATAATGTTGCAAGATTAAAGACAAGGTCTTCTGGCAATTCAATGCCTTCAAATTTGCCTGCTTATTCACCATCAGATCCGAGCTTTAATCCGGAAGGAGCGGTTTACTATGAAAAAAACGGAAATGTTGTGCTTTTAAGCTCTTACAGCGGAAGAGGCACAATAATTGTGGAGGGAAATGATGTAATTATTAATGGTGATATTTCTTGTACATACTGTTCAATAGGTGTTATTGCGCTAAAAGGCAGCACCACCAATAAGGGGAATATTAAAATTACAGGAAATATTACAACACCTCTTAAGGGCGCCTTTTTTGCCGAGGGAGAAATAGACTTTAGAGGAGCAACAAATAAAGAAATAGGGTCATTTTCTGGAATTCTTGTTGCAGAAAATATAATTTTACCAAAAGGCGGTGATTTTCGTTTTGATCCTGTTTTAGCCAAATATCCGCCGCCGGGCTTCCGCGAAGTAATTGATAAAATAACAGGAGAAACAAGCCCATAAGAGAAAATTTCTAATTCCTAATGACTAATTTCTAATGAATTTTTCAATAACCCAATGTTTAAAACATTTAATCATTAAATCATTTATTAGTAATTACAAAATTAGTAATTAAATAATTATATGACAACAGGTTTTTGCTTGACATCGGTCAAATAATATATGCTATTATTAAATTAATAACCGAGTAAGTGAGGGGCATGAATGATATTAGAAAAGAATTAAAGCAAACCGAAGCGTTTGAAATTAATAAAACTTCTGTTGAACAGGCCGCCTCTTTTTTGGTGCGTCTTTTGGGGATAACATTAATTTTGCTTTTAATTTCCGGTGGATGGTATTTGGCAGCGAAAAATTCTGCCGAACGGACTGCAGACCGTATTAAGGATGTTGATGATGAATTAGATTCTTATAAAACTCTTGAAACTGAAATGATTGCTTTTCAGGGTGCAGTAAAAAACATTGATAGTGCACTTAATAACAAAAAAGATTATAAGCCGATTTTTAATGAACTTGCTAAAGTTGTTCCCAAAGAAGTGCAAATTTCAAAATTTTCTATTGACAGTTCTTCAAAAGTTAAAATTGATGGTACTGCCCCAAACTTAACTTCAATGGCAAGGGTTTTGGTAGCGTTTGCTAATAACAAAGTTTTCCAAGGTTTGCAAATGACAAGTTTTTCTTATTCCGCAGGAAAAATCACCTTTAGTTTAGGGGCGACTGCTGCCACTACCGCCAAGAAGGAGGAAAAATGAATCTAAAAATGAAAGAAAATTCTTCTACGGTGGTTTTGCTTTGCCTTTTGGTGATTGCCGCTTTGATATATTTTGTTTTTCGGCCTCTTGTAACAGGGTTAAATAGCGCAAATGTTGATCTTAAAACAAGCAAAAGCGAATTAGAACAAAAAGAAGAGAAACTGGAAAATCTCCAAAACTTAAAATCAAAAATTGCAAGTTATAGAGAAACGCTATCTGTAATGCAAAAAGCATTACCTAAGGGCGAAGATTTGCCATCGCTTTTGGTTTCTACTGAATCTTTGGTGGGTTCTTCTGGTTTGGGTTTAAGTTCTTTTTCGCCATCAGGCGTAGGTGAAAAAAGTACTGGCACAAGCGCTACTTCAGCTTCAACCTCTACTTCGGCTGCATCAAGCAGCGGCGTAACAACAGGAGAAGAAACTACAAGTAATGCCGTATCAGAGCCAACATCTGCCGTTTCTTCCAAGGTAACCGAGCAAACCGGAGTAGCTTCATCTGCTTTTAGTTTGTCGCTCACGGGCGGCTACGCTGCTTTTTTGATTTTTATGGATAATGTTAATAAAAATATTAGGCCCACAGTTATTAATTCAATTGATATTGGCGGTACCGGAGATAATCTTAATATTAATTTACAACTTTCAACATATTATCAAAAGTAAAGTCCCGACTACGTCGGGACGAAATCCCGCCGAAGCCACGCTGAGTGTGGCGAAGGTGGATAAAGTGGGGGATGATGAGTCAAAAATATTTACTTTGGGCAGCGGCCATTTATTTCTTAGTTGGAATGGGATTGGTTATTTATTTAGCCATTCCAAAAAAAGCGCAAATTAACCAAAAAACTGTTAAGATTGAGACGATTGACGAAGAGTCGCTTTCCAATTCTGCATTAAAGAAACTTAAAAACAAAGCAGACAAGGGCGAGTTAGTACAATTTGGCAATATTCCGGTTACAGTAGATCCTGCATCACAAGGGAAAGACAATCCTTTTTCGCCATAAAATGAAGGAGCCGCGTTGTGGGATTATTTTCTTTTGCGTCAAAACCTTCGGGCATATCTTTATTTAATCAGAAAAGCCATTCTGATTTATTTGATATTTTAATAAATAAAGGTTTTATAAAACAAGAACAAATTAAGCAAATAGAAGAAGATGCGGCACGTTTACATTTAAGGAAAGAAGAAGTTATCGCCCAAAAGGGTTTAGTTTCTGATGAAAATTTGGCTTTGGTTTATAGTTTGCTTTTTGAAATTCCTGTTATTCATCTTCCCGTTGAGCCCATAAGTCCTGATACGCTTAAATTAGTTTCAAAAGAAGCAGCCATTGCCCTGAAAGTTCTTCCTTTTGGCGAAAAAAAAGGTTTCCCGAACTTTGGTATCGTTAATCCTTTTTTAATAGTTGAAAATAAAAGTTTGCTTATTGAGATATTAAAAAAAAATAAAATCACCCCGCATTTTTACATCATAACGCTTTCTGATTTTCGCCGGCATGTAACAGATTACGAAAAAAATGCCTATCTTGCCGTACAGTCACAAGAGTTTAAGTCAATAGATTTGCGTCCGGAACATCTTGCTTATAATGTTGTGGCAAAAATTCCCCGCGAAATTGCAGAAAAATACCAGATTATTGTTTTTGGTTATGTTCCAGGGCAGCTTATTAAAATCGCCGTTGTTGACCCTACAGGTTCAAATGTGGATGTAATATTAAAAAATATTGCCCAAAGATCAGGATTAAAAATTGAGAAATACCTTATTTCAGAAGAGGCATTCCAAAAAGCAATTAAAGTTTACGAACAGCAACCGGTTCCTGTTAA
>Ga0210057_1003222_pt1 | contig 22628 bp, 27 predicted proteins | sample CryGeyCG2114_010_2_FD_183968 | JGI IMG/M metagenome (GOLD analysis project Ga0210057, IMG submission 183968) | Groundwater microbial communities from aquifer - Crystal Geyser CG10_big_fil_rev_8/21/14_0.10 (SPAdes) (version 2) | ecosystem: Environmental > Aquatic > Deep subsurface > Groundwater ...
GTTATCAAAAACCCGCATCCGGGCATTGACGCGATTGATTACATGGTAAATTGTATTTCCAGTATCAACTCGATTTACTCTTACCATAACTGGATTATATCACAAAATAGCTCCTGACCCTATTTTCTCAACATATCACAAAATAGCTCCTGACCCTATTTTCTCACTGACCCTATTTTCTCACAAAGTCCTTTATTTTCATATTTTTATTTCTTAATTCGGGTACTTTTAATTTTACTTTACTATCGCTCTTTATTTTGTCAAGAATAAAAGAAAACGGTTTCACTGCTCTCAACAAACTAGCTTAATTCAAGATTTTTGCGAAGCGAAAGTTACCAACACTTTACCTGCTGGACTTACTCCGCCCCTCCGGTACTATGTGCTTGAAGAAAAATAAAACTTGATAATTAATACCCTTCGTACTGGAATATGCAACCAGGCATCCAGCAAGTCACAACGGAAAAAGAAGCGTTTGATACCAAAGCTATTAAGTACTGTCAATCTGCGACTAACCATCAGTCTTGGATAAACCAAGCAGTTTTGGCATTGCCTAAGATTAGTGGTTAATTGAAGCGGGCATTTCGTAATTCAAAGTCCACTATGCCGCTTTCAAAAACAAACAATCTCCTGTACAATTTATATTATCTTTAAATACTAACCAATTACCCCAAGAGCGCAATCTGACATGGACATGAGGACTTGCTTTATATGCATTTATATGCTATCATAGGTCTATCTCTGTGAACATCTCTATAATTAAGGTGTCGGGGTCGTGCAGAGGAAACAAGTAAATAAGTTAAGAGTGAAATAGCCCCTTTATTATTCCCTCTCCTCTTGAGGGGAGAATGGTCTACCTCAAAATTTTGAAGAGGTAGAGCGGGAGGGGTCACGAGTGTATTTCGTACCCTCGCACCTTAATGCAACTAAATGGCAAAGAAACTATACGTAGGAAGTCTTCCTTACTCTACCACTGATGAAGAGTTAAAGGAACATTTTGCTTCTGCCGGGACCGTGGAATCCGCAAAGGTTATCATGGACAAATTCTCCGGTCGCAGCAAAGGATTCGCCTTCGTCGAGATGTCTTCTGATGAAGAAGCAACAAAAGCTATCGAACAGTTCAATGGTTCCGATCTAGGTGGCCGCAAACTAGTGGTCAACGAAGCTCGTCCAATGACTGACCGAAAACCACGTGGCGGTGGCCGCGGAGGATTCGGTGGCGGTGGCGGACGAGGCAACTTCTAACCTGAATCAATTAAAAACTCCCCCTTGCGGGGGAGTTTTTTGTTTATCCTGTTTTGTCTAGGTGTGCCAAAAAAAATGACCATTTTATAGATATCATTCCCATTTTACAAATCCAGAGTTTTTTGCTAAGATGTGCACGAAAGGGGGAACGTTGAAAAAAGAATGAGTCCCGAACGGAGAAAATTTATAGATTTGATCGCGTCAAAGCTGACGCAAAAAAGTCTGAAGAAACCAAATTCGCCACTTTGCCAAGCTATCCGGGAGGGTCGATGCACCGCCCGAAAACTTGGCCATGACGGCTTAATTCTAATAACGTTTCAGCGGCGACGCTGAAACACCATGCCGGCGCGCGCCCTTTGTGGTACGCCGGCTTTCCATTTGCCAAATTCTATATTTGGACCTATTATAATCTCGACTTAGTACATCCTAGGAGGATAACAATGAGAATGATAGTGCTGTCTTTTCTTATAGTTCTTGTCTCTCTTCCCGCTCACAGTGGGGGGATCCAAATCATCATCGATGAAATCCAAGCCAGCTCTGATTTAGAGCTCGCCAGTAAAAGCATTGACCTTTGTGCGGTCAAAGGCATGTTGGAAAAAGAAATCAAAACCCAAATCGGCAAAAAAGAAACTTTCCGATTCAACTGGCAAGTCGCGCTTTCGTTGGAGGAAACCGCCTCGGGAGAGTTTTCGGTAAAACTTCGAAACAACCAAAAAGGGTCAGCCGGGTTTGAGCGGGAATTCAAGTTACTTCTGTGGGACCCGGATACCATAGGAATGCAGATAATCATCCAAAAACTAACACGCCGAATCATGGTCGTTATCCGGAAACAAGAGTCTCTTAAAAAGGGCGGGATTTCCAAACCATAATCGCCCTTCTCCTGATCGCAACGAAACCGGCGTACTCGCTGTAGTGCGTCTTTTTTTATTTGCAAAAAAATTAAAACCGGGTTAGTATAAACAATCAAGTTGGAGGACTGAAATGAAAAATATTATTGCTGTATTTTATTTTTTGCTGATCACAACCTCCGCGCAAGCTGGAGACATCAAGATAACTTCTGATTGCCAGCCTGTAAAAGGCGGGGTTGAAACAAATCTGAAATGTTTCGACCTGACACTTCATGTGAGTAATCTCATAATCACACTCCTCTCTCAAGTACCGTCCACCGAGAAAATTGACCTAGACTGGCGAATTGTGGTCTCCGAAGCTACCACGGAGCCGAGGAAAGTATTGATTACTATCACAGAGGGTATCACCTTCACAAAGGTCATTGGTCCGGTTCTACTGAAATTAGACAAGCCAGACGAACTGGAGGAATATCGAGAAATAATGCGCAATCTGGCTGGCGAGACCCTTGTTATTATCAGAGGTCACGAACTTCTTGAGTTTTTACGAAAAAGTGAAGAAAACCCCTAACCAAAACCGCCCTATCCGCTTCAGGCGAATCGAGACGGTTTTTTTTATTATTTCCGGCTTCCAAAAATAACCTAGGGCAAAACTTGCTTTTGTATCATTTTTATTGTTGATTTTCTTGTTGGTTGTCCAAATTGGCAAGTTCTTTTTTTAGCCATTTAACAATCTCACCATTGACTCGATCGGGGTCTTCACCAATTCGCCTTTTGGGTATATGCCGCACTCGTCCTTTTGTATGTATCGTAAAATATTCCAAATCATAATCGGCGCGCAGGCGCGGATCATTGATTTCTTCAACAATTTTTTTGGCTTCCTCTCGCCGAGCCGTCTTTAACGCCGATAAACCTTTAAACCCAGCTTCGGATAAATTTTCTCGCATGGTAATTATAAATTATTATTTTTTAAAATTTTATCAGACACAACCTTTCCATCCTTCAATTCCACAACCCGATCCGCCATATGCGCATATTCGAGCTCGTGAGTGATCCTTATTATAGTCTGCCCTCCTCGGTTTAATTCGTTAAGCGTCTTAAAAAAAACAAAAAAATCCGGCGTCACTACATGACTCCGGTAAGAATCGAGTTTTCCCAAGAGATTAATGCTTCAACTACATAAATAAGGATTTTACCTCCGACATAGATAAACAAGCCGACAAACAAAAGCATAACCAAAATAAATAGTGATGCTCCGCCAACTACGATTACTGCAGTCAGTGGCCGCGGCAGTCGTTTGATTCGATCCTCTATGCGGATGAACCAACCTGGGGCTTGCTTGGGTTCTTTACACGACGTTGCTTCTGTCATCTTATTCCTCCATAATCAAACCTGCGATAAAACTAACATAAAAAAACACGCGCATCAACGCCTATTTTTTAAATCTTTCTAATAAACTAATTAGTCACAAGCAATTTTCCTGTTATCACAAACCGTTAGACCGGAAATCATGGCCTCTTCTAAACCACCAATATTTGTAACATTTGTAAAACCATTACTGTCCAAAATTTCTTTAGCAATACCAGCTCGCCTTCCCGACCGACAGTAAACTGAAATTTCCGTGTCTTTAGAAATATCTGGAAGCTTGCCTTGCTCTAGCGACACAAGATCAAAAAATTCCGCCCCCAAAACATGCCCCTCATCCCACTCTTCTTGGGTGCGCACATCCAGCACAATCTTTTCCGGACCTCGATCAGTTTTTATAAAATTACCTTTCCCCCACATAGCAAAACCAATTAATAATACCGCGATAATTACAGATCCAACAATCAACCCAGTATTTTTACTCATATTTTTAAAATATTTTTTTAAAAGCTGGAAATTTATTACTATACATCAATTCAGAGAAAACGGTAATGTCTAACATTAACATGGTCGCCAAAAAAACCAATGCACGCGCAGAGCGACAGTTGCTCTCTTTATTATACTCTCTTTGAACTTATTTTATCGTATATACTAATCCAATATTCCAGAAGGGATCGGCGAAATACTATCGGCTGGCCGGCGGTCATCATCTTCCGGTAAAACATTGTCGGTTTGCAAAATAAACTGATCTTTCACTCCGTTGACGTCTACTCTGTATGTTCCCGCTTTGAGGCCATAAACACTCAAAGGAATTGATTGCTCAAAAGGGGTTATCACTTGCGCGCAAACCACATCATCCGGTCGAGAAGTTTTTACCGATACGAAAAAATCGTTATCTTGCCGGATTTCGTTTATCAACCCAATTTCGGTACAGCTATCTGGAAAACTGCCGCTTGCCACGACATTTACCTGTACCGGAAAAGACTCCAAAATTAAAATATCAATATTTTCTACCTGCGCTATTCCCACAACCTCTCTACCAACGCTATATTCCGAACCACTCGGACTCTTATCACCGCGTGAGGCAATTATAAAAATAATTATCAGAAAAAGAATAATTGGAATCAGTAATCTTTTTTTCATACTTTATATATATCGTCTCAATATTAAAACTAACACAAACAAAATCACAAACAACCAAATAAGTACTTTTCCCGCTTTTTTCCCGCCTGATTTGTCTTTTACGATTCTGAAAACAAAAATATCTATCGCAAAAATCGCGGACAAAAACAAAACCCAAGTTCCTATAACATCTCGATCAAAAATTGTACCAATAGAGTTTTGCCAAGCGCGGTACAAAAAATAACTCCCACCCAGCATAAAAATAACCAACGGCAAAGCCCAAATGTTTTTCTTCATGTCTTTTCTATCAACCCACCTCTGACCTTTTTACTCTTTTGTTCTATGCGATCGTAAATTTTATCGAAATAAACACCCATAGAAACTCCTTGATGGTTAGTCCGGATAGTTTCGGCAATAATCGGCGCTATAGACACGACTTTAATCTTTACACTCTTTCTCTCTCGTGGCAGAGGAATGCTGTTGGTGATAATCATTTGTTTAATCGCCGACGAATTTATGCGGGTGATAGCCGGCCCGGAAAGCACGCCGTGAGTCGCGTAAACAAAAATATTTTTTGCTTTGTGTTTTTTCAAAACCCGCGCGGCTTCTACAATAGTTCCGGCGGTATCCACCAAATCATCTACGATTACGCAGTTTTTTTCTTTAACATCACCAATAATATGCCCAACCTTCACCGCGTTTGGTTTTGGTCGGCGCTTATCGATGATAGCCAGTGGCGCGTTTATAAGTTTGGCTAGTTTTCGAGCATTGGCGACTCCTCCGGCATCCGGACTAACCACTGTCACATCTTTCAGATTTCGATCCAATATGTGCTCGGCAAAAAATGGCAGGTGCTCGATATGGTCGGTTGCGATATCAAAAAATCCCTGAATCTGCGCGGCGTGTAAATCGAACATTATCACTCGGTCGGCGCCGGCTACTTCGATCATATCCGCCACAAGCTTTGCGCCAATCGGCTCGCGAGCGATAATTTTCTTGTCTTGCCGGCTATATCCATAATACGGCATCACCACCGTAACTTTAGAAGGACTCGATCGTTTCAACGCGTCCACCATTATCAAAAGCTCCATTAGGTGTTCATTTACCGGCGGGCAAGTGGGCTGAATAACATAAACGTCTCCTCCACGAACCGATTCTTCAAAATGGACATAAGTTTCGCCATCAGAAAACTTTCCGACTTCCACGGGGCAAAGCTTCGTTTTTAAAATTTCCGCGACCTCTTTAGAAAGCGCCTGATTTGCGGTTCCTGAAATTATTCGTAAATTGTTTGTCATGTTCGCCTAAATTTCCTCTCCCCACCAAGCGGGAAGAGCCTGCCTGCCGGACTGGCAGGGATGCTCAGTGATTGGGTGAATTACTTCTTTATTATGACTTTTTTTAAAAAAAACACAACCCGTTTGAGAAAAGGTTATTGGGGGTCAAGTCTTGACATTTGACAAAATCAAATAATAAATACTCAAAATATTTAAAGTCAAAACTTGACCGCGTTGCGCTTTGATAGCAGCGTTTGTACCGGCAGTTATTTTTCACCTCCCGGCTAATAGTGGTTGCCTCCCGACCTAGCCGATTAGCAATTACAGAGAGATCATCCCCAGCCCACAGGCTTTTGCTAATCTCCTCTCGCTCCACAAGGTTAAACGACTGTATTTTTCATAATTACAAAACCTTAATGTTCTTAAAATCATTTTAAGGTTTTGCGTTAGTGATTTGAACTCAGGAGATACCTCCTTTACAAAGGCCAAAAAATGTGTTAAAATAATAAAATTGTGGAATATATAATGGGTTCTTAAGGGCACCTTGGTAATAATTGATAGAAAATCAATTATTGTCAGTGTGCTTTCCGGAATATTCGGAGAAGCAATAATGTAGTGTTTTGCGGCGGTTGGACAAAACCGTCGCGTGGAATGTAGCACCTTGACATCGCACAGAGTAGTGCGGATAGGAGAGGATTAATGACCGAACTACAAAAAGCAGCTCGTATTGAGCGCCTCGTGGCTATTGCCAACGAGTCGAAAAACTCCGAAGACTATAAACTGGCAAACATCGTGTTTGCAGTTCTAGTCTGGGAAAATCCCGAGGGCACTTGGGAGTTGGAGACAGATGACGAGAGGGGTGAGTACGTCAGTGAGGTGTACTATGACCTTGCGGTTTTTATCGCCCCAAGCGGGGCCCGGGTTTGCATTCCCGTGCCCTTGTTAACTCCGTACGCCGGCGTGACCTTCCTGAAGCGGGCAAAAATCGTGTCCCGCTTGCGACACGAACGGAAAGTTTCAAAAAAGCAGGACACCACGGCGTTGTGGGATGAATTTCTCGCATATGTCTCGTCTGCCGCCGGCGAGAAGGCAATTTCGCTTTCTCTGGTGAACAGAGTCGACATGAGGCAGGTTTTTGACCGGGAGTGCGCCTCTCGGCAAGAAAAGCTTCCCGGGCCTGCAAACCTGGCTGAATTTTTCATAACGGATTAGAGTTTTACGGGAGGGATTTTAACACGCGGTAGAGCACATTATGCCTGCCGCTTTTTTTTTCAAAAATTAGTTCTCATTATTGGTGCGGATATTAAATTTGATTCATAGAAAAAAATAATATTGAGGGTCAAGACTTGACCCCGTTTTTGAGTTTTCGATAAAAATTTTTCCCAAGATATAAATTTTCTTCTTTAAAAATAACCAAGCGCTTATCCGGACTTAAAAAAAAGAGGAGGCCTGGTTAAGGACTCTCCTCAAAAGCGGCTGAAAGCGCCGCGTACTCCCGAACATAAATCCGGGTTTCCGGCCACAGACCATCGAGCCAACTGCGCTCCGACGATAGCGCCGCAACCGCTCGCCCGGAACCGCCGTTGTAAGTAGCGGCAAGGAACAGACCAATATTTTGGTCTCCGGTATCTATCCCCGCTCTTTTTGCCTGTAACAGATCCGCATCGAGCAGCAGGTACGAAGCTTTGAAGGCGGTAACGTGGCTGATCATGGCTTGCTCAAAAGCTTCGGGCAACGATGCTTCAGGATATTGCTCTCTCACTGACCAATAAGTACCCTCGATCATCTGTTTGAGACCGCGAGCACCCATATTGCTTTTTGAAAAGTCGTAGGCGCTTTCCTGGTTTGCTCCGACTACCACAAGAACTTTTCGAGCGAGGCGTTTGATGGCCTCTATCTCGGCTTTCTCTCGCGAGTAAATGTGCAACCTGTTGTCTGCAAACACAAACTCGCTCTCCTCGATCCGGCGTGCCAACCGTACGAACTCAAATGGGCTGACATGCTCGATGATCGCAAGCATGATCGGCAGTTCGGGCCTAAAAACGTCCGCCACCAAAAACTTTGGAAACGCCTGGGAGACAATCCGCTGTCGCCTCAAGTCCGCGGCGGCAGCCATAGCGCACTGCATCAGATAGCTGTAACCTGCGCGGCGGACTTCCTTCGTGTCGAGCATTTTGTGGTATGGGGTGTAGACTACCTCCTGGTAACCGTCAGACTGCTTGAGTACGGTCTTTATAGCAAGGACCGCCAGCTCTTCGGCAGAATCCGTCCGTAAAACACTGTAAGGAGAACCGACTCCAAGATCACCTGCCTTGGTGACGCTAAAGCCTTCCGTAACCGCTTGCCCATTGCCTGAGACGTAAACGAGCTCAATCGGGCTGAACGGATCCGAAAGAGCGCTGACTGCCAAAAGAACATTTGGGTTAAATGCCCCGGAAAAGGTTTTAGAAAACTCCAACTCTCGTTTGGCAAGCAGCGCCTTGGCTTTGTTGATTCGCGCAAGCATATCGGCTGCATCGGTTTCGTTCACGTCATCGTTTACTAACCGCGGCATCCGGTACAACGGTTGCGACTGCTCAATCTCTGACTTTTTGCCGCACCCCTCGGGAAACAACATAATCAGCGCAACAAAAAAAACGATCTTTCCCATAGAAAGTTCCCCCTTGAAATTTGCACAACCTAAAAATTATAAATGAAAATATACTCCATGTCAAGGCTATTTCATCTGTAATACTCCTTAATTACATATTGACCGCGGTTCAATTGCGAGAGTATACTTTAGTGTTATAAGGAGGCAACCATGAAAACGACAAAATTGGTGGTTTGTCTAACTTTGTTTCTGGGTTTGGGACTGCAAGGCCAGCAAACAGACCCTGCGGCAGACCAAGAACCAGAAGAAAAGGAGGTCGGCCTGTCAAAACTCGTGGCAAGAGGTTTCGGGGTTGAAGTTAAAATGTTCTTTTTCCCCAAAGCTCAATTTCAAGACATGAACGTCAGCTCGGTGCCGGAGGCGCTTCGTACTGTCCCGACTCATCAAGGCGATGGTTGGTTTGGGACTCCTGGCAGACCCCGGATCGTACCGGACGATCCTTTGTTCGTCCTAAAACCGGATCTCAAAAACGTCGGGGCAGTCAGCGTGGCCCCACAATACACCGTCTGGAGAATCACTTTCCGTGGCGGGGTATACTTTCCATACGGTGACCTTACTTCACGCCGCCCTGTCGCCGGAGACCTCTCAACTTACAATGCCGTCAATCAATACGGCGACAATAACCGAGGATACGGGACTAGTCTCGTCTACTACTCGATTTACTGGGACGATACAAAGGGCCGTATCAAACCGTTTGGCGAAGTCGAATTTCGTCTCCATCGGTTCGTTTCGGTGATTGGTGGCTACGGCGGGACGCAGAGTGAATACCGATTGATGCTCGAAAACGGTTACGATCGTTTTGGTCGCCTGGAAAAATACCAGGAACACGAGCTTTTCCGAACCTCGCAAAAAAACGCCCCTTACGCGGCGGTTCGGGTCGGGATAGCTTACATTGGAGTCTCCGTCGGCGTCTCCCGAGCAAAAACAACCGCCGTAAACAACTTCCAACTATCCTCAACAGGAGGATTCCGGTCTTTCGAAAACCAACTCTACGTCGCTGTCGACATGCGTTTGACGCAAACCCGTAGCGTCAAATAACCAGGTTTCCAGCGACCACATCCCACAGGGCTACCTTGTGGGATTTTTTATTTCCAATTTATTTGTGAGGCGGTAACTATCTGTTTCCAAGGGCCGGCCGGAACATCCCCGATTTCCACAAACTGCCAATCCACTTGGTTCTCGTCGTTGTTTAAACCCTCGAATTGCAGGCAATCCCGCAGTGCAGGTGAAACATCCAAGCCAGCGTTATTGGCCAGCTTGTTTTTCGGAATGGACGTTCCAAAAACATAATTGTAATCGTTGTACTCATACGGGCCAGTGTCTTCGATTTGGCCGTAACAAACGCTTCCATTTTTAAAAAGTTTTACCCACCGATTTTTCATCATGGATTCATCCTCCGTCCATTGCTTTTCCGATGCCCAAGTCACGACGTCGTAAGCGTTCGCCTTCCGTTCGCCGTCATCATTGAAATCATTATAAGGCAAGTCTAAATAAAACGGATTTTCTTTGGGAGTAAAGCCTTGCGGAAAATAACCATTACGGTTATACGGGTCATCATAACCCCCATAGCTTTTCTGCCACTCGTCGTCCCAGGCGGAAACCGCATTGTCTTCAGAAGACCCCGCGCCTTGTGGTTCTCCGATCCAAAAAACCGTCGCGGTTATATTTTTATGTAAAAAATATTTTGACTCAATATCCGGGTCCTCTACTGGAGGATTTTCATTTGCTGGGGGATCCAGTTCTTTTTTTGGCACAACTATATCTTCTCCTGGTGAACTTACCTCTGGAGAAACAGAAATATCTTGACTCATCGGAAGAAACACAGCCTCCGACGGACTTTGATTTTCCTCCTCAACTTGCTCTTGTTTACCACTTATCAAAACTCCATTGTCATCCGTTTTTTCCACCAGCCCGAGGCCAAACTGAAAGACTATAAAAACCAACCCAAAAATAAGTCCCGCAACCAGTATAACGCTTTTTTTCATACCCCTAATTCTTCTTTTGTAATATATAAATGTTCCCCGGGTTTAAGATTTTTTGGTAACTCATAATCACCCATCCGCACCCTCTTCAGCCTAATCAACTCCAGCCCAACCACAGAAAACATCCTTCTAACCTGCCGATACTTTCCCTCTTGTAAGGTAATAAACACCTTTTTGTTATTTGCCTTAACCTTGCACGGACGGGTTTTTTCGTTCCCCAACCTGACCCCTTGCTCTAGTTTTGAAATCTGGCTTTCTGTCGGGGCGGCATGTGCCACCGCCTCGTATTCTTTTTCGTGGTCAAAACTAGGGTGTGTCATCCTTTGCGTCAACTCGCCGTCGTTGGTTAAAATTAGCAATCCTTCTGTGTTAAAATCCAACCGACCTACGGTCCAAACTTTATCTTTCAAACTTCTTGGCAAAAAATGATAAACAGTCTGTTTGCCCTCCTGACTTTTACGAGAGGTCACACACCCCAATGGTTTGTTAAAAGCGATATAAAGAAATTTTTCTGGACTTTTAACTACTTTACCAAAAACTTTTACCTCATCAACCTCCGGGTCAACTTTTATACCAAGTCTGGCTTTTTTTCCGTTTACTAAAACTTCCCCCGCAGAAATAAATTTCTCCGCTTTTCTGCGTGACGCCACCCCGGCTCGGTTTAAAAATTTTTGCAGTCTTTCTTCCATCAGACTAATAATACCTCACCTCGGCCTGACAAGCAAAAACTGCCAAATAAGGCAGTTATTTTATTAATCCAACAAATTAAACCGCGATGTCTCTTTTGTTGAAATGGTATGCGGCAAACGCGGAAGAAAGAAGGATAAAAAACAAAAATACTAAAACCGACAATCCATTCAACTGGCTTTTCGTCATCACCTGTACTCCATCAAAGTAATAGAAAAATGAAAAATATTTCAGCGCAGCGACGTTTTCAGAAAGATTCGAGGCTACGGAAAATATATACATCAATCCGACAATCCCACCTGTGGTAAAATAAACTTTACTTTTTTCAGAAAATATTACAGAAAATAGCATCCCTAAAGACAGTACTGATAGCCCAAAAAATAAACCCATAAACGAGACTTTAAAATGATTCATCGCGGAAATCTCTATTCCATGAAGAGCGGCCAACGGAAACACCATAAAAATCGAAAATAAAATAAACACTACCAAAGCAACGGTCGCAGCCAGATATCTCCCGGCAAATACCGCCACTCGAGAGACTGGCCTTGAAAGGATGAGTTCAATAGTCCCTTTCTCTATTTCGCCGGCTATCGCCGGACCGGCCAAACCCAACAATAACAATACCACCATGATCGGCCACATAATAGACATGTGCTCCAAAGCTATAAAATTCTCAACGGTGGAAAAATTTATTTCTTCAACCCCCAATATCGCGGTAAACGACTCCGGATAACTCTCTAACAATTTATTAAAATCGTCGCTCTTTTCCGCTATCGCGGGAAACATTGCCAAATACATCCATAAAAGTGTGACGCCGATTATTGCGTAAACGATTATGAATTTTTTTCGATTTTTTATTGTTTGCCAAAAAATAGCCTTTATATCATCTTTCATAATATTCCATGAAAATATCTTCCAGAGACGCTCTACCAATTTCCAAATTTTTCATTCGATGTGCGCTCAAAACCCGCAAAATCGACGCGATTTCACCCCGAACATTTAAAATTAATTCTTCTGGCGAAGCCATTACAACTTCGGATCCACCAAGGGTTAAAAATTCACCCTTGTCATATTTTCCAGCAAATACCACTTTTACTCTATGCATTTGTTTTTCTTTCAGACTTTCCATACTTTCCACCGCTACCATTTTTCCCTGTCGGATAATCCCCACACGAGAACACACCCTTTCGACTTCGGCAAGATTGTGAGAAGACATAAAAACCGTTGCGCCTTTATAAGTCTGCTCCCGGATAATATCATAAATTATATTTTGCATCAGGGGGTCAAGCGCATTTGTCGGCTCGTCCAAGATTGCAACTTTTGGTTCAAACATAAAAGCCAAAATCACCCCAAGTTTCTGCCGGTTCCCTGAAGATAAATTTTTCGTTTTAACTTTTGGATTAAACTGTAGCCTGGTCGCTAGATTGCTAGCGATATTTTTTTTACCATTAAGCGATAAGGCAAAATTGATATGCTGCTGACCGGTCCAGTTGTCATAAGCACGCACAGAACCCGCCAAATATCCAATCTCTTTTTTTAACTCCTCGGTATCATTCAGAGAGTCCTTACCTAAAATCATCACCTGTCCGGCTGTCGGCCGGATAAAATCCATCATGCACCGAATAGTAGTAGTTTTACCGGCGCCGTTAGGCCCCAAAAAACCAAAAATCTCCCCTTGTTCCACCGCAAAAGAGACGTCATCAACCACATTTACCGATCCAAAATGTTTCGTTAAATTTTTGATTTCTATAACTGACATAACATCATTAACTTTATTATACATAAGGAATTTAAATAGCGCCAAAAAAAAAGAACCTTGAGAAGGTTCTTTTTTAAATAACTTTTTACTGTACCGCTAAAAGCTGGACTTCAAAAATCAGTACGGAATTCGGCGGAATCACTTCGCCCGAACCAGCCTCGCCATAACCAAACTCGGAAGGAATAGTTAATCTTCGAATCTCACCAATCTTCATCCCGGCAACTCCAATGTCCCAACCAGAGATCACTTGCTGGGTGCCAAGCGTAAAGGAAAACGGCTCTCTTTCAAGACTCGTGTCAAAAATCGTTCCATCGGGAAGAAGTCCAACGTAGTGAACAACCACGGTTTTACCTGCCACCGCTTCATCCCCTTCACCTTCTTGGAAAACTTCTACCCTCACACCTTCCGAGGTATCAAAAGTTCGAAGTGGTTGTGGAGCTTGTTGTTCATTAGGAGGCGCTACTTGTTGTGCTCCCTGCAAATCTCCACCGCCCACATTCACACCCTCGGTAGCACCATCAACCACGGGCAGTTCGCCATCTTGCGCGGTTGCAGAGTCAGAACTCCCGCTGGTTTTGGTTGTAGCTTCTTCTCCGTCTTGTGGCGCTATTTTGAAAAAATAAATAGCTACTGCGGCAGCTACTAAAAATATTAAAGCAAGTACTATATAAGGTAACTCTTTTTTCATATTACATTTTAAATATAATGTTTAAAATTACTTTTTAAAGTATACATCATTACTTTCAAAAACCCAAATAAAGTCAAACTAAAATTTCAACAAAACGGCATTTACCGGAAAGGCCTTTGAAAAAGCCTGTTTTATTATTAGGAAAAGTTTTCCTTATAAATTTTTGCAGGGCTAATTTTTATCTGGGGTCAAATTCCAGTAAAACGATCTTTGACCAGTTTTTTAGATCCGGAGAAGGTTCCCTTCTCGGAGAGAAGGGAACCTTCTCAACATACAAAGAGCCATCACCAACAAATGCATATGTGTAACCACAAAGATTATCCCCAGCAAGGCGCAATACTGGCTGAAAAACTCCGACCAGTTGACGCCAATTTTACCAAACTTTTAAAAATATTTAAGAAATTTTACGATAACTCCGAACAGCGAACGGAACGAAAACTAATAAAATCCCAATAATCCAAGCAAGCGAATACCAAATATCATTTCCAGTGGGAAAACCGAGGACCAATCCACGAACAACATTCACCGTATAACTAATCGGGTTGTGCAAAGCAAAAGTTTTGATAAACCCGGAAAGCGTCTCCACTGGTACAAAAATCGAACTCGCGAACACAACCGGAAAAACCCATACAAAACCGGCACTCTGGGCTGTTTCTACATCTTTCACCGCCAGGCCAATCGTTGCGGAAATCCATGAAAAGGCAAAACCAAATAGGAGTGTTAATAAAATCGCGTAAGTATAATTCAAAATCCCGTCCTGGATTCGAAACCCGATCGCATAGCCAACCAAGGTCATTACCAAAACCACAAAAATATTTCGAAGACTTTCCGACAGAGTTCGTCCCGCAAGCACTGCCGAGCGCGCCATAGGAAGTGACCGAAACCGATCGATCATCCCGCGTTGCATATCTTCTGCCAGCCCGACCCCGGTCATCATGGCGCCAAAAACCACTGTCTGGACGATAATCCCGGGAATTAAATAATTTATATAATCCGTTCCCGGGGTGTCGATCGCCCCGCCAAAAACGTACGCAAACAGTAACACGAACATTATCGGTTGGATAAAAGAAAAAATAATCAACCGAGGCGAACGTTTATAACGTAAAAGATTTCGTTTAACCATCACTATAATATCAGAAATTGTTGAAATGAAAATATTTTGCATTTTTTTATTGACTAGACTCGACTTTGTGTCCGGTTAATTTCATAAAAACATCGTCAAGCGACGGTCGTCGGAAAATAACATCGGAAATATCCAACCCTTTTTTATCGAGCTTACGAATAACCTCCGGCAGTATAATCGCCCCGGCGTTGGTTATCATGGTTACGATACCAGTTCCCATATTAGCATTTGGTTTTTCGTCACCATACTCTCCAATAACTTCAGCGGCCAGAGCGGCTTCTTCGTGATTGGTAATATGTAGCTCCAACACATCCCCGCCAGCGCTTCTTTTTAATTCGTCCGCTGTCCCCTGGGCAATTATTTTTCCATAATCAACAACAAAAATATATTTGGCTAACTTGTCTGCTTCTTCCAAATACTGGGTAGTTAAAAGAACAGTCGTCCCTGAATTGACTAGCTCGCGAATGACATTCCACAACGCAAACCTTGAACGCGGATCCAGCCCGGTCGTTGGTTCGTCCAAAAACAAAACTTTTGGTTTTAACACTAAACTCGCGGCCAGATCGAGACGTCTCCGCATCCCGCCTGAATAGGTTTTAGCTATGCGATCTGCGGCCTCATCCAGCTCAAATTGCGCCAAAAGTTCGTCTGCGCGCTTGCGAGCATCTTTGATACTAAGATGATACAGTCGTCCGACCATTTCAAGATTTTCCCGCCCGGTAAGAATTTCGTCTACAGCAACACTTTGCCCGGCCAAACCGATAACTTTACGCAACGCTTGAGCGTCATTTAAAACATCAAAGTTGTTAACTGTTGCCGTACCGCTAGTCGGTCTTAATAATGTGGTTAAAATTCTGACTATTGTTGTTTTACCGGCTCCGTTGGGACCCAAAAGGGCGGTAACTCTACCGGGCCGGACCTCCAAACTAACATTATCAAGCGCTTTTAGGTCGCCATAAACTTTACTGATATTTTTTAATGAAATGATCGCCTCGTTATTCTTTTGTGATGTTTCTTTCGATAGTGACATTTTTTATTCTTTTGATAACTAATTAATAAATTATACCAGATTTAGGACTTACGCGCTTGTCGCTTTTTCGCCAATTTCTTCGTTATTTTCGCGCGATTGGCATCAAACTTGGCTCAAAATGCGAAAGTTCTAAGATTATTAAGAAACTAAAGATAATCCATGATAACGTCCTTCCCGGACTCCCGCCTTCGGCAATTCGTCCGAGACTTCCTGTGAGGAAATAAAAAACCCTTGTCAGACAAGGGTGGAAACAGACTTCAAGCCGTAACTTCTGGGCGGTGGACTTGCGCGGCCAGCCGTAGTTCTTCCAAAAGTCGGATAAGATACCATCCGAGATCGACTTCCCACCATTTGTGACCGAGCTGTGCACTTTTCGGTGAATAGTGGTGGTTGTGGTGGTTCCCTTCACCGCAGGTTAGCAAGGCAACGAACCAGTCATTGAATACAGTGTCCGATTGTTTCCGACCGACGTAGCGTTGGTAGCCAAACCAGTGAGGACTGTGGCACAAGCCGTTGACAAGTGGTAATAACACAAACACGTAGAAAAAAACATGAAGCACTGCCACTGTCAGTCCAAATTTCAACCCGGGAACCCATCCGAACCACAACCCAAAAACCAAACAAAGGATGACTGTTCCAAGGAGTGGCCCAGTCCATCCAGGAACGTGTTTGTCTGTCCACGTTTGCGCATTCAAAATATCCGGCGCAAATTTTTTAACCATTTGCCGGTCTCGCGCCGCGCGGACGTAGTAGTAAACGTTGAACAGCTGAATCTGCCAAAAACCCTCAACGTAAGGGCTGTGTGGGTCTCCTTCGTCGTCACTCTTGCTGTGGTGTTTGCGATGCACCGCAACCCATTGCGCGATATCGACGCCGGTCGTGATCCACAAGAAAAATTTAAAGATCGATTTCACCCCAGAGTGAAGCCACATTGCCTCGTGGGTGGCGTACCGATGCAAATACACCGTCGTACACAGGGTCGCCAGGGTCGAAACGATGAAGCCGACAGCTATAACCCTTCCCCCAAAAAAGAAACCAACTGGCCACAGAATCAAGCCAACTAGCCCAAAAGTCAGAACCGTTTTCATCATACCCTCCTTAACCTTTTCAAATTCTTACTACTCTTCCACGAGCTCTTTTCCAAATGTAAATCGATCTTTTACAAACTTCTGGAGTTCGGAAATCTGCCTCCCTTCACAAAGCTTGATGGCATAAAGCTGGGTCTCCTCATTTATCCCGCCACAAAGTAGTCCTGTTGTTGCCGGGTCAAGATTTATTCGATAAAAATTTTCTGTAGGAATATCTTTTGTAAGATCATAAAGTCGTTTGGCCTCCCAGGGTTCAAAATTGCTGTTGAAACTCCCGACAATAATTTCAGCTAATTTTTTTATTGTAGAAATATCCATCAGATAATCAAGTTTAGAAATCTGTTCTTTGAAAGCTATAATTATTTTTTGTTGCCGTTTGCTCCGCGCAAAATCCGTCCCTTCGCCGTTGGTGCCATGCCGCGATCGAGCAAACTGCAACGCTTTTTCCCCATCCAAATGCGTTGAACCTTCTTCAAAAGTTAAAGGCGAAAGGTATCCTAAATTTCCATCCGGATAAGAATAGTCTATAAACGCGCGGTCTACCGTAACATTTACCCCTCCAACCGCGTCGATAACACTTTCAAATGCTTCAAAATTTCCAACTGCGTAATATTCCGAGCCAATCCCGGTCCACTCCTCCAACACCTCTGAAAGCACGGCGTAACCCTGACCTTCTTCGCGCAGCTCTCCGTATTTAAAAGCTTCGTTAATTTTGCGAGAACCCGGAATACCCGGAACCTCAACCCATAAATCACGCGGGATAGAAAGCAACACAACTTCAGAGTCGCCAGGGTCGTCTGCCAGACGAATGGTCATAAGGATAATAGTGTCCGTCAAAATTTTTCCATAGTACCCGTTACCGCCCACTCCCAACAACATCACGGTAACTTCTCCTTTTTCTTCTCCATCAAGCGGTCGGTCGGAAGCTATTACCAGTTTGCTAAAATTTCCTAAAATCTCACCAACAGAATCGTCGGGGTAAACAGTCTGGCCGACAGAAATAACTGATGCGCCAGAAAATACTCCTCCACCCAAAACCATTCCGATTATAATTCCAATCAAAAACTTCCATCTGAAAATGGATCGTTTGGATTTGGGTTGGATGTATACTTCTTCGAACATAAGCTAAAAACGAAAAAATGGGGACATGACCCGTTTATTTTTTTGGCCTGCCTTCTGGTCTTACGGTATATTGCAAATCGTATTTACTGATCATCTTTTCTACCCAAGAAACACCCCCTAAGGGTTTGTTTCGGGTGACAGAATGTCGAATGCTTTCAAGTTGAGGCTTGGGAAAAGGTTGATTTACCAATTTCAGATAGTTACTGGGAATGTCTACAGGCCAAGGAGTTAATATTTTAGAGCTTCTTTCAGTATTATTTTTTCTTAAGAATAAACTTCCCCACTGCCAATCTTCCGCTTTGTTGGCTAACTTGGCCCGCAAGGGATTGCTTTCTATGTACTTCATGAGTTGTAAAAAATAGGATTCCTGTTCAACGAGGAAAGATTTGAATCTTCCTTGGAACAAATGTCCCGAACCAGTGGTATGGTGAGAGACATGCCAGCGTTGAGTAACTTTTTGGGTAAATTTGCCAAAAAACCTGCCCATATCGCCATCTTCCTTGGGTTTTACCGCAAAGTGCCAGTGATTGGGCATAATGCAAAAGGCAAAGATGTCTAAGGGAAATTCTTCTTTTATTTCTTCCAGACTATCGATTACAGCCGCGTAATCTTTGGCTGTTTTAAAAATCCTCCACCGAGTGTTCGCGCGGTTGATAACATGATACACCTCCCTTGCAATGTCTATACGGGACTGTCTAGCCATAAATATATTATATCACATAACCAAAAAACGGGTCATGTCCCCATTTTCAGTCCCCCTTCGCTTGGTCATAGAACCAGTATAGAACGACTACGCTATTCTAGACAAGATCCTAAAATTTTAATAATACCCTATATATAACACATTATCACTCCCATAACAATTAAACAAAAACAGCCCTTTCGGGCTGTTTTGAAACTTGTACAAATAAGTTTAATTCCTTTTACCTGCTTTTTCGTTGCTCTGTACATAGCTTACGCACTGTCCTTGATTTTTGAACTCTAAATTAATGAATGTCATCCATCCGCCTTTTTTGCATTCATCTTTAGATTGTGGAACGTCTGGCACTTCTACATCAAATCTTGTCCAATCAAAACGTTCATCTCTTTCTGCACCAAACACCATTCGAACCTCTACGTACTCATTGGCTATTATGGTTTCGATTCGGCTGTTATTATTCTGGCAGAAATATGGATACAAACCATCGGTAATATCAATATTGTAGTTAACCCCTCCGTTTTCCGCAATAACCTGACTAGTATCTCCGTCGGTTCTGTATTCGAAACAACTATAGAAATTTCTCGTACTAATAAATTCCAAATCTGTTTCCCCTACACCCATACTGACTTGGTCAACATGTGCCCAACTATTGATGCGGTTAATATCGTTTGTGCTGGGTGTTACAGCGTTTACTTCAGCGCTGGCAATACCCAATCATAGCAATTCCGGTTAAAATTATCAATGCTTTTTTCATATTTTTTTATTGATTAATAAATTTAATAAAAATTATTTAGTCGACATTTTATATTATAACTTTTCTCAAAAAGATATCAAATAAATATCTCGAAAAAAAACCAACCAATAAGGTTGGCGCACGACTGTGTAAAAATCAGCCGGCTAAAAGCGACCTATTCCTCCCATTCCGCCGGGAAATCCTCCCACACCTCCTCCAGGCATAACTTCGAGGTATTGAAAGGAGATGAGCTTGGTATTTCCAGCTTCGCCGCGGTAAAGTCCGCCCTTGTTGGTAACCAGGTCCACGCGGATGTAGTTGTTAACCCTCTTTCCTCTCGCTCCATCGGCATCTGTGTAAATGCTGATCTCGATCGGAAGTTGCATGAACCGGTCTTGCAAATCCCTATAGACATACTCCACGCGCCACTTCCCGGGAAAGACTTCCTCCAAAAGCGCGCCGGAGAGCATCTCCAGGGTCGCCCGCGACCGTAGCTTGTTCGCGGGGTAAAACACGTCATAGACTAAATGCGGCGGTCCGCCCTCTCGCCCTTGCTCCATGCCGACAAGTTTGGTGCTACGCACCATCTCGCCGGGTTTTCCTTCTCCCAGAGAAAACGGCGGCTCGGTCTGGGAAAGGTCCACGCAAGAAAAAAGCAAGAACGTCAGCAGTAGTGTTGCTCGCGTACTTATATAATACATAACCATTCCTCCTGTCACACTAGAGCTACGTTCTACTACCCAAGAATTTAATTGTCAAAAAAGCAAATGCTGGAGGTGTCTGCTATAAAATTTTAAAACATTTTTGCTTTGAAAAACCTTTGCTATTACGGTCAATTTAATGTATACTTTTCAAATGAAAAAAAATATTTCCGAAACATTTTTAAAATTGTCCTTCATATTTTCAATCTACGCACTAACAGGACTAGTGTTTTATTTGGCTTTATCGACAGACTTTGTTCCGCTGAATAAATTTTCATCTTTGCGTCTTATTGCCCTGCTGTTATTTGCCCCGATAATTTTAAAATATATCATTCACCTTTTAATTGCTCCCTGGTATTCCTTGGTTGAATCTTCTAGATCAAAAAAACGACCAAAAAACTACACTCCATCCGTATCAGTTATCATCCCCGCGTGGAATGAAGAAGTTGGAATTTTGACAACCATTAAATCAACCCTCAACACTCGATATCCAAATTTGGAAATTATAATAGTAAATGATGGATCTACCGACAAGACCCATCAAATACTAACTAAATTTGTTAAAGAGTATAAAAATAAAAGACACGACCAGGCAATCAAATATAAACGTATATCTAATGGTGGAAAAGCTCGAGCGCTCAACACCGCTCTTTCCATGGCGCGGAGTGAAATAATTATTACTATAGACGCCGACAGCACGATGGAACACGGCACTATTAAAAATATGGTGAAGCATTTCACCGACCCACGCGTCGCTGCTGTTGCGGGCAACGTGGCTATCGGTAACCGTAAAAAATCAATAGGATTAATCCAGCAACTCGAATATATGTACGGATTCTACTTCAAGCGGGCTGACTCTCTTTTGAACGCGGTATATATCGTCGGCGGGGCAGCGGCTGCCTACCGAAAAAAAATTGTTGCCGATATGGGCGGGTTTGATGAAAACAGCATCACCGAAGATATAGAATTATCTACTCGTTTACAAGACCACGGTCATCATATACGATACTCCACAGACGCAATTGTCCATACAGAAGGACCTCTGGATTTAAAAGGGTTATGTAATCAAAGATTGCGATGGAAATTTGGTCGCCTGCTTACATTTTATAAATACCGCCACCTGTTTTTTAGTCTTGACCGGAAACATAACCCATATTTAGGCTTTTTAATTTTACCCATTGCGTTGTTTGCTGAAATTTTATTATTTTTCGAAGGTGTATTACTTGCGCTGTTCTACCTGTACACGTTTTATACAAATGATTTCACCCCTTTAGTGTTTGTTATATTACTACTCACCCTGGTTATTTGCTTACAAATCATTTCGGACCCAAACGCCAGCTACCACAAAAATCTTTTTCTAATAGCTCCCGGAGGATGGCTTCTTTTCTATATTGTAGATATTGTTGAATACCAGGCGCTTATTCGGAGTCTCTGGAACCTACTGAGAAAAAAAAGACCGTCATGGCAAAACTGGATACGTAAAGGTGTTTTTGAAGGCAAAGAAATGTTTTAGCTTTCAAAGAAGAAAACTGGTTGATCATGGTTTTTAAATCAGTTACTATCAGATATCGGCATGACACAATGTAAAGAAGAGTACCCGAGGGACGAAAGAAATAACCTTTCTTTTTTTACTTGCCATGATGATAGTCGGGGTAATACCAGTCGGCGTCATAGCTTCGTTTAGCGAAGCCGTTAGAACTTCATATGGTCTCCTTACTCTGAATCGCGAAACTCATCAAATCCCGATGTCATCGCAATCCCCGTATCAAAGTACAAGGTAAACTGCGCGCGTCTTGTGATTTTTCAGCGGGATTGTTTCGGCTTTTACCTCGCAAAGGCACATATATTTTTATATTTTAGATTTCGTAATTTAGTGTCCTTAGATATTTTTCGAAAACTCTGAAATCATATCGTTTTTTTCATATTTGTAAAGACCAACAAAAAAGCCGCCAACTTTGGACTGACGGCTTTTTTTAAAAAAAACTTAAGCGCGTTTTACAGAAACCGCGTTTGGTCCTTTTGCTGAATCTTCGATTTCAAAGGTGACGTTGTCGCCTTCTTGTAATTCATCGAAGGTAACATCAACAAGAGAATTGCTGTGGAAAAATAAATCTTTTTCCTGGCCTTCAACTGTGATAAAGCCAAAACCCTTGTCGGTTTTCTTTTTGATTACACCATTCATAGAATAGATAAAGTTAGATAATGATTGAGAAACGAAAAATAGATATTGTTAAGCTCGACGACTTCTTAAAAAAATATTTTTGAGGTTTTGTTGATGAGAATGTTAGGATTGCATTCAAATGCGTACAGCTAACATTTACATCCCCAAACTTCAACTCACGTATAAGTATACACCATATCCCTATATTATACAACCCTTCAAACCCGGAACTGAATTCAGGTCAGAGTGCACCAGTCTAGGGTAAAATACCCCTAAGATCATAACTCTAACCAAAATGCAAATTATTACGTTTTATGAGCGACAAAGGATCGAATTGTATCTTAAGTTCAAATGGG
>Ga0210057_1003223_pt1 | contig 22626 bp, 24 predicted proteins | sample CryGeyCG2114_010_2_FD_183968 | JGI IMG/M metagenome (GOLD analysis project Ga0210057, IMG submission 183968) | Groundwater microbial communities from aquifer - Crystal Geyser CG10_big_fil_rev_8/21/14_0.10 (SPAdes) (version 2) | ecosystem: Environmental > Aquatic > Deep subsurface > Groundwater ...
CGGTTATGTGGCTAGTAAAATAGTTCACACCAATGGCATTGAATCGTTCTGGGGGTATATGAAGAAACTGTTCAAATCTCGCAATGGCATACGCAGAGATAGGTACCAAATTCATGTTAAAGAGGCGTTGTATAGATTCAACAACCGAAAAGACCCAAATTTTCGCCAACATTTAATTAAATTAATCATTAAATCCCTCTGAATTCTTTGCAAGCTCGTTACTAAGGGGAGGGAAATATTATTTTCATAATCTACTAATATTTGGTTTGTCTAATAAGACTAATGATTATAATTAGTTCCTCCCCCTAAGCTTAGGGGGAGGGCAGGAAGGGGTCTGAGTTAGAAACTAGTTCGTCTAAATTATCACCAAAATATTCCCATCTTTAAACCCCACCCATTACTAAGGGCAGACGGACCCCACCCTAACCCTCCCCTTACTAAGGGGAGGGGAAAGGAATGTATTTTATTTGTTTCTTGTCTAATATTTTGACTTGATTTATTAGTGATAGTCACCTACAATATAGCAAAGTTGTCTAACTGAATAATTGTGGTATTAAAAATTTTACAACTTCTAATTTCCTGCTTATTGGCAGGCAAGTATAACTTTTAACTTATTTTATGGCAACATTATATAGAAAATACCGACCGCAAAATTTTAAAGGAGTGGTTGGTCAAAATCATATCAAATTAACTCTGGAGCACGAGCTTAAGGGCGGTCAATTGGCTCACGCTTATTTGTTTTGTGGTCCTCGTGCTGTTGGCAAAACCACCTTGGCTCGGGTTTTGGCTAAATCATTAAATTGCTTGGAGCGCCAAACAGGCGAAGCCGAGCCTTGTGATCGTTGCCAGTCTTGCTTGGATATTGTGGCTGGTCGCGCCATGGATATAATTGAAATAGACGCCGCCTCTCATACCGGCGTGGATAATGTTCGTGAAAATGTTATTGCCAGTGCCAGAGTCCAGCCATCTAGCTCCAAGTATAAAGTTTTCATTATTGATGAAGTCCATATGTTATCAACAGCGGCTTTTAATGCCTTGTTGAAAATCATGGAAGAGCCTCCCGAACGCGTGGTTTTTGTTTTGTGTACTACCGAAGTCCACAAAATTCCCACAACCGTTATTTCTCGCTGTCAGCGTTTTGATTTTAAAAAAATCAGTATTTCAGATATGGTCAAAAAACTGGAATACATTGTTGAATCGGAAAAAATAGAAATACCAAAAATTATTTTAGAAAATATTGCCAGACACTCCGGCGGTTATATGCGAGATGCCGAAAGCCTTTTGGGACAAATTATTTCTTTGGCCGAACCGGAAAATGGTACCGACAGAATAATTATTAAAGTTGAAGATGCTGATTTGGTAATCCCCAGAAATGATTTGAAGGAAGTTATGAACTGGCTGGAGTTTATTATCAAAAAAGATGCCGGCGGTGCCATAAATTTAATCAACAAAGTTTTGTATGATGGCTTTGATTTAAAAACTTTCAACAGCGACACTTTGGAAATTTTGCGCCAAGCGCTTTTGTTGAAAATCAATCCGGATTTGATTAGCGTTTTGGGCATTGATTTAGGAGAATCGTTGGAGGAAAGACTATTAGGCCTAGTGGCGCAAACTTCAGTTAAAGATATTTTAAGAATTACCGAAAGATTAATAAAAGCTCAGCAAGAATTAAAAGAAACCTTAATCGCTCAATTGCCTTTGGAAATGGCTGTAGCTGAATTGTCTTTGGAGGTTGCGCCAGCAACCGGTCCTGTCTTGGTGTCCACTCCAGCCAATCAAACAGTCACAGCGCCAAAAACAGCCACGCTCAACAAGGCAGTTTTAAGCTTGGAGGAAGTGCGAGCCAAGTGGAATGAATTTTTAATCAAAGTTAGACGAGTTAATCATTCCATGTCTTTTGTCTTGAAAGTTTGTCAGCCGGTTAGCGTGGATGGTCAAAATCTGTGCCTAGCCTTTAAACATAAAATTCACAAAGATAGAATCAGTGAAACCGAGATAAAAAAAATGGTGGAAGATGTTTTGGGAGAGGTTTATGAGAGGGAATTGTTTCTGTCGGCAATTTTAGACGAAGCCCTGATTTTACCGGAAAATGGTGAAACTATTGACAAACAGAATAATATTATTAATAATGAAAACGAAAAAACCGCTGATAATAGCAATAATGACGAAGCTATTAACAATATTTTAAAAAACTTCGGCGGGAAGATAGTAGGGTGATTATAATTTAAAATTTTTAATTTAAAATTTAAAAACAATTTTAAATATCTAATTTTAAATTAATTATATATTCGGGGATCGTCTAATGGTAGGACGACTGGTTCTGGTCCAGTTAATCGGGGTTCGAATCCCTGTCCCCGAGCATTGAAGAAAAATCGCTTTTATTTGCCACTTCGGCCAGCTCTTTATAGAGCGGTTTGAATGAAATATTAGCGATTTTTTTGTTGCCAATCTCGGCGTTCCAAAGTAGTGAAAATAAGACCTCTCTTTGTTTTTCGGGAGTTAGGGTTAAAAAGCTGTTTTTCGTTCTTTTAGGCTCTAAAAACTTATCTTTTATGCGTTCCAAAGTGTCGGTGTCTGCCTCTTTTATTTTCTCTTTTACATCGCCCAAGTCTTTTAAAACATCCACCGCCTCGTTATTCAACAGCTTGTCCTTGGCCTCATAGACCGCCTTGTTAATCGTTTTGTCCAAGAAAGCGTCTAACAGAGCGTTGCGTATGTCCTTGAGCTTGGCTAGCCTGTTTTTTAGGTTTAAGTCGGACTCGGCTAAATATTTTAAGTTATTATCGCCCTGTTCTTTTTTGGTTAAATAACACAGCTCTATCATTTCCTCGTCAAAAACCAATGGGTCAAATACATTGATTAGCTCATTGGTTAAATATCCCTCGGTTAAATAGGCTTTGTGTTCTTCGCAGATATTCTTGCCATTGGTGCAATAATAATAAATATGACCTTTCTTTTGACTGGCGGTTAGCATACAACCGCACTTAGAGCATTTTAGCAAGCCTCGGAAAGTAAAAGGGATAACTTTAGACTTAACATGCTTTTTAACACTCAAAACAACTTGGACATCCTCAAATAATTGTTTGGAAATAATCGGCTCATTGGGCTTGGGCAATTAATCCTTTTTTAATCTCCCAATTTAGGATTTCTTTTAATCTTTGAGTTCTTTCGGGTTTTTTGAGCGAGTTAGCGTAGTTGCGAGCATAACTATCTGCTCCACTGACAAGCATTTTTTTAATAATGTCTATCATTTTAGCACCTAATATGAATGTTAAAGTTCTGTTTTTCTTTAGTTTTGTGTTGAATTTTATGTTAAAAAAGAGTTTTTGTCAATCATGGTTTGTCTTTTTTGGGGGACCGTGGTTAGGCTAATATTTAATTAAATATTATCTTAGGTCTTGCTATTTTTTAAATTATATGTTAGTAAGTACTCAATTATGTTTAGTTATTTTCAATAGGAGGGTTAATGTCTCACGAGAGAAAAACTTCGCCAAAATTTATGGCCAACGTTTGTTTCGCTTTAGCCATTTTTTTTATGTTGATATTGTCGGCAACGAATATTGACAATTATTTAAGATATGGCTTAGTGTGGCAAATATATTTAATGGCGGCATGTGATTTGTTGGTCATTGTGCTGATAATCACCGCTTGGCTCAAGGATTTTGAGGCCCGATATTTCAAATGGGCAAACGTAATATTTAAAATCGTTCTTTTTTTTAATTTTGTTATCGCTGTTTTTTTTGATTTAAATTTAGTTAGGGTGTTTTTGCTTTTTTGTTTAATTTTAGCCAGCTGGATTTTTTTAAACGAAGCAAAGATGTTTCATCGGCGAACAATTAACGCCGATGTCGAAAAAAATAAAATAAGATAATTTATTAAGAGCCGCAGTCTATGATTGCGGTTTTTTATTGATTGCTTGATTTTTTGTTTTGGTTTTGTGGTTGAGTTTTGACCTCATTGTTTGACTATTTGGGGTTTTGGGGATAAAATAATGGCAAGCTATTTAACTTAAATTAAAAAATTTATATGGCAAAAAGAGCAACCGGAGTTGGTAAGGGTAAAAAATCACATTCCCACAAAACCGCTAAAAGATTGGAAATCAAGCGAGTTATGCTTGAAACCAGAGCCGCCAAGAGAAAACACAAATAAAATTTTGCATTTTTAACAACCCGTTTTTATGGGTTGTTTTTTGTTGATAAATATTTTAATATGTGTTATCTTAAAATAAAAAATTGTTATTTTAAAATATTTTAAGGTGGTATCGTGCTAAAAATTTTGGTTGTTTTGGGGAAAAATTGGGAAAATCACACTCAATCAGACGAAAGGGCGGTAACTTTAAGCATTGACTCACAAATTTCTGCTTTAGCTGCTGGTTGGAAATTCGTTAAAGAAAAATTTGATTATCTCATTTTTTCGACTGGCAAAACCGCCGGTGAAGATTGGCCCTCGGAAGCTCAGGCCATGAAAGATTTTCTTTTAAAAAATTTGCCTAAGGAGAAATATTTTTTACCAGAAGAAAAAATTATTTTGGAGGAAATATCTTTTGATACAGCTGGTAATGCCGAAGAAGTTGGCAAAATTTTTGTAGATAGAGACTGGTCTAATCAGGAAATTACCCTAATGACCGTTGGCTATCATTTGCCACGAGCTAGAAAGCTTTTCTTTAATTTTGGCGCAGCCTTTACTTACGAGGCCAACTCCTATGAAGAAATGGCTAAAATGGGTTGTGTTTACGCCTCCTTAGCTAATAAAAGAAAATTTTCCTTTGGGGTTAAGCTGGAAAAAATTAAAGAAGCATTTTTATTATTTTTTCTAATTTTCGATTATCATGGCAAAATGATAAGGAAATTGGCTAAAAAAGTCAGACATCAAAAATAATTTATTATTCCGCAGTTTTTAAAATTGCGGTTTTTTTATTTTTAAAAATAAAAATTTTTACGCTTTGGTTAAATTGTTGTATAATAAAGTATAACTTAACAATGCCGTTGGCAAAAAATGTCAGACGGTTTTAATAAAAAATATGAAAAATAAGATTTTAATGGCGGTTTCTTTGATAGTAATTTTAGCTGTTGCCAGCACGGCCTTGGCTGTTGGTCGTAGCGATGGCGCTGGTGTGAACGCTCAAGCTCAGCCACAAATTCAAACAGTTACCGCCGGTGATGATAGTCAAATTGAAGCTGAAAATAATGAGCCAGTAGAAGATGCCGAAACAGAAGACGGCGACACTTCTAATGATCAAACTGTTAGGCCGATTAAGGCTCAGGTGAGAGAGAAGATTCAAGAAAAAGTAAGAGAAGATATCGAGGTGGACAAAGAGGTTAGAAATCAAGTAGAGAGAAATATAATAAGAGATATTAAGCAAGATGATAATTCAACTTCGACCATTGCTGAGCGTCGCCGAAGTCGTGTGGCTAATGCCGTGCAAGCTATGTTGCAAATGGCTGATAGAAGTGGCGGTTTGGGTGAGCGAGTAAGAGAGATTGCTCAGAATCAAAACCAAAATCAAGAAAAAATAGAAGCTAATTTGGAAAAAGTTCAAAAACGAAACAGACTAATTAAATTTTTAGTCGGACCAAATTACAAAGCCATAAATGAAGCCAAGAATACTTTGGCGCAAAATCGTCAGCAAATTGAAGAATTGAATCAAGCTAAAAATCAGCTGGCTAACCAGGCTGATCAACAGATCCTTTCAGAGCAAATTAAAACTTTGGAGGAAAATAATATAGAAGCTGAAAATTCACTCAACGCTTCGCAAAAAGGCTTTAGCTTGCTCGGCTGGATGTTCAAAATATTTTCTAAATAATTCTAAATAATTTTTAATTTTTTTGTGGCGCGTTTTCTTGAAAAGTGGTATGCTATCGAAAGTAATAAGGTGCAATAAAAGTTTTTGCTATATTGTTTTATGATTAAAAAAGGAGGGGGCGAAAAATCATCATTAAATAGCCCAGAGCCAACAATTAAATCCAACCTAGGCTTATCCGATGGTAAGCTTTTGGAAATTTTGTTGAACAACGATTATTTAGAGAGAAAAGAAGCTGAAAAAATATTAAAATATGTTAAGCGACAAAACTTATCTTTGGTTAGTGCTTTGCTTAGTAAAGGTCTTTTAACTAAGGATCTTTTAGGCCAGGCTTTGGCTGAATACTATAAATTGCCTTATGCCGATCTAAATACTAATAAACCTAGTCGAGCTCAAGTTCTGCGTTTGCCAGAAAGTTTGGCTGTCAAATATCGTCTGGTTATTTATCAAGTCTCAGGCAAAGAGATTGTTTTGGCTACGGATCAACCCAAACAAAAAGATTTGTTAGCTAAAATAAAAGAGGTTATAAAACAAGGTCAAATTAAATTAGCTTATTCTCTACCTGAGGATATTGATGAATCTTTAATTCACTATCGCAAATCTTTAAAAACTCGTTTACAAACTATTTTAGAAACCACTGATCGAGTAGCTCCAGAAATTATTGACCAAATTATTGATGATGCAGTTATTCTCATGGCTTCTGATATTCACTTAGAACCTCAAGCCAAAGAGGTAGTAGTACGTTTTAGAGTTGATGGTGTTTTGCGAGAAATTGGACGATTGCACAAAGAATATTACAGTAATATTTTAAATCGTTTAAAAGTTCAAGCTCATTTACGTTTAGATCAACATTTGGCTGCTCAAGACGGAGCCATTAGATTTGTGCGTGACCATTCAGTAGTTGATACTCGTCTGTCAATTTTGCCGACCCTGGATGGTGAAAAAGTTGTCTTAAGATTACTATCTGCCTATGTTCAGGATTTTACTCTTAACGACCTAGGTCTTTCGCCAGCTAATCAAAAATTATTATTAGCTGCAGCTAAAAAACCATATGGTATGATTTTAGTGGCTGGACCAACTGGTTCTGGTAAAACTACCACGCTCTATGCGTTGTTGAAAACCTTGAACAAGCCGGAAGTTAATATTACTACCATTGAAGATCCAGTAGAATATCGCATGCTCAATGTTAATCAAATTCAAGTTAATTCTCAGACTAATTTAACCTTTGCCAAAGGCTTGCGTTCTATTGTTAGACAAGATCCAGATATTATTTTAGTGGGAGAAATTCGTGATCAAGAAACAGCTGAAATTTCAGTTAATGCTGCCTTGACTGGCCATCTATTATTTTCTACCTTTCATGCCAATGATGCAGCCACTTCAGTGCCTAGACTATTAGATATGGGGATTGAACCATTTTTATTAGCTTCAACTTTAAATTTAATTATTGCTCAACGTTTAGTTAGAAAAATTTGCGGTCACTGTCGTCAAAGTCAGGTTGTGTCTAAGGCTAGTTTGCAAAAGAAATATGGTCAGGTTAGCAAATTTATTAATCAGCCCAAAGTTACTCTTTATCAGGGTTCAGGTTGTGAAGCTTGTGGGCACACTGGCTATGGTGGTCGAACTGCTATCTATGAATTTATTTCTATTACCCCAGAGCTAGAAGAATTAATTTTAAAACGCCCTTCTACTCAAGAACTGTGGCGTTTAGCCAAACAACAAGGAGCTAAATCATTATTTGAGGATGGTTTAATTAAGGTCAAGAACGGTCAAACTACTTTAGAGGAATTATTGCGAGTAGTTGGTTTACCCAGCGAATAGAGAGATTTGAATAAAGCTTTGAGTAAAACAAAGATTATGGTTAAACATAAAAAAGCAACCAGTAACAAAAAGAAAAAGCCGAGTCGTGGTTTTTCTTTGTTTATTGGTAAAGAAAAAGAATATTTAATTGAGAATTTAGCCATGTTGGTTAAGTCTGGTTTAGATGTGGCCATAGCTTTGGAAACCATGCAGTCAGATATTAAAACTAAAAGTTTGCATCAAGTTATCACCCAGATGCGAGCTGATATTGAAAGCGGTTCAACCATTGCTGAGGCTCTGGGTAAGTACAAGTTTTTGCCAGATTACAGTATTTCTTTAATTAGGATTGGTGAAGAATCAGGACGCTTATCTGAAAATTTACAAGTCATTGTTTTACAACAACAAAAAGAAAGAGAATTTAAATCTAGAATCCGTTCTGCTATGATGTATCCGGTTTTTGTTATGGCCTTAACTTTAATTGTTGGCGTAGGCATTGCTTGGTTTATTCTGCCTAAGCTAGCCACAGTTTTTAATTCATTAAAAGTTCAATTGCCAGCTTTGACTAAGGCTTTAATAGCTTTGGGTAATTTTTTGCAAGAGCATGGTGCCCTAGTCATACCTTTGTCTTTTTTAGTTTTAGGTTTGATTTTTTATTTTATTTTTGTTTTTAAAAAAACTAAGTTCATTGGCCAAGGTATGCTGTTTCGTTTGCCAGCCATTCATGGCTTATTGCAAGAAGTAGAAGTAGCTAGGTTTGGTTATTTGCTTGGCACTATGTTAGAAGCAGGTTTGCCTATCTTGCAAGCTTTAGATTCTATTGCCCAAGCCACTGATTTTCGTGCTTATCGTAAATTCTATTTATTCTTACAACAATCAATTAATGATGGTAATTTTTTCAAAGCTAGTTTTAAGTTATATAAAAAAACTGACAAATATTTACCTCTGTCAGTCCAACAAATTATTGCCACAGCCGAACAGTCTGGTAGTTTAGCCCCAGCCCTGTTAGATATTGGTCGAATTTATGAAAACAAGACAGCTGATACTACTAAAAATTTATCAGTTATTTTAGAGCCAATCCTTTTGGTGATTGTTTGGCTCGGCGTGGTTAGCGTGGCTCTGGCAGTAATTTTACCAATCTATAGTTTGATTGGTGGCATGAATCAGGCAACTAGCCAAAAATCAGCTCCACCTCCACCAGCTATTGAGACCACTGAATCAGATCAGTCAGTTATTGATTCAGATACCATTGATACCACGGACTCAGTAGAAGTCGTGGCAGCGACCTCAGCGATGTCAGAGACCTCAGCGACGTCAGTTGTTTTACCTCAATTAAAGATTAAAGATATTAGTTTAGGCTATTTGAATGTACGTTCTCAGCCAACCACGGCTGGCGACAAGATAGCCGAAGTTCAGCCTGGTGATATTTTTGATTATACTCAAACCGAAGCAGGTTGGTATCAAATTAATTTATCAGCCGAACAGGTCGGCTGGGTCTATGGTGATTATGTAGAAATTTTAGATTAAACCTATGCAGAATAATTATTATCAACCAAGTTTAGTCAAACCAAAGCTTTATGATAGCTTTGGTTTTACTTTACTAGAGATTCTTTTGTCAGTGGCGATTATGGGTGCTTTGGCTGGTTTATCTATTCCAGTCTATCAATCTTTTCAAGTTACTAATGATTTAGATATTGCTGCCAATACCGTGGCCCAGGCTTGTCGCAAGGCTACTATTATGTCCCAAGGCATGGCCAATGATACTAGTTGGGGTGTCAAAATTCAGGCTGGCAGTATTGTTATATTTCAAGGAGCTAGTTATCTTAGCCGTAATAGCGCCTATGATGAAATTTTTGTCCTACCACTAACCATTACTCCTAGCGGTAGTCAAGAATTATTATTTAGTAAATTTTCAGGCCTACCAGCTGGCGATTATAGTTTGACTTTAACTAGTAGTAATAATCAAGTTAGAACCATTAGTCTTAATGCTAAGGGTATAGTTGGCTATTAATGGGATAGAGGGTTAATAAGAAAAATAAGATGGATATAGTAAAACACAATTTAAATATTGCCAACAACGCTGGTTTTTCTTTGGTGGAGGTTTTGTTAGCCGTGGCTATTTTTGTTTTAATTATTTCCACCTATGTTATGGCCATGATCTATGGTCAAGAAAATACAGCCCTGGCTGGTAAACGTGCTCGAGCTGTGCTCTTGGCCAGCGAGGGCTTAGCTGTGATGCAGAATATGGGTGATAGTAATTTTGCTAATTTAATTAATGGCACCTATGGCTTAGCCCTGAGTAGCAATACCTGGTCTTTGACTGGTGTCTCTGATGTTTGGGATATTTTTACCAGAGAAATTATAATTAGCTCCGTTAATACCAACACTAAAAAAGTAGAGTCCAGAGTTAGTTGGCAACAAAATTTGCAACGGCAGGGGACGGTTAGTTTAATTACTTACTTAACTAATTGGGCTGTGATTAAAGGCACGGCTTGGGCCACGGCCGTGATTGAATCTTTTTTGGATTTAAATGGCAATCAAGCTGGTTTAAAAGTCCAGGTCCAAGGTGACTATGCCTACGTAGTGCGCCAAGGTGGTGATCCAGAGTTTGCTGTCATTAATATTAGCAACCCAGCTAGCCCTAGCTTAGTTGGTTCTTTGGTGCTAGCTGGTACTCCTAGTAATCTAGCTGTTAGTGGTAATTATGCCTATGTTTCTTCCAGCGATAATTCTTCGGAATTACAGATTATTGATATTACTACTCCTAATGCACCTAATCAGGTTGGTAGCTACAACGCTACTGGCAGTGCTAATGCTAATGGCGTTAGCGTTGTTGGCACAGTGGTTTATTTGTCTCGTGCCTCTAGTAATAGTGATGAATTTTATACCATTAACGTAACTAATCCAGCCAGTCCTAGTTTGCTTGGCTCTTTGAATTTAGGTGCTAATGCCAATGAAATTTTAGTCAATGGTAATTATGCCTATGTTACCACAGCTAGTAATAGTCAGGAAATTATGATTATCAATGTGACTGACCCTAGTAATATTACTAATATTGGTAGCTATGATTTAGCTAGTAATAGTGATGCTTTGACCATTGCTCGAGCCGGCAATTATCTTTTGGTTGGTTGTGTGGGCGCTGGCATTGAGAGTAATTTTCATATCTTAGACACGGCCAACCCCATCAATCTAACGCTCTTGGGTTCTTACACAGCTGGTGGTGATATTAATGACATTGCTCTAAATTTGAATAATAATGATACCTATGCTTTTTTAGCAACTAGCGAGAGCGCTTTAGAATTTCAAGTTTTAGATATTACAGATCCGGCTAATATTGTTCTATTAACCAGCGCTGAAATGACTGGTCAAATTAATGGTGTAGCTTATTCGCCTACTTTAGATCGAGCCGTGGCTGTGGGCACTAGCAATGACCAGGAGTTTATTATTATCTATCCCCAGTAATATATATGAAGATTAATTTAAAAAAAAATAATAGTAAATCTAACCAGGCTGGCTTTTCCCTGGTGGAACTTTTGCTCTATATTGCTTTGTCATCCACGATTTTGTTGATTTTGTCTACCACTATTTTTAGCTTATTACAAGCTAGAATTAAGGGCCAGGCCATTGCCGAGGTAGAACAGCAGGGTGTTCAAATTATGCAGTTACTTAAAAAATCCCTTAGGCAAGCCAGTAGTATTACTAGCCCCACCGTGGGTACTAGTGGTAGCAGTTTAAATTTAATTATGCCCACGCCAGCTGTTAGCCCCACTATTATTAGTTTATCTGGAAATACCATGACTATGACCGAAGGTGCTAACCCAGTTTTAAATTTAAGTTCTAATCGTTTAGTTGTTAGTAATTTAATGTTTGGCAATTGGGCTAAGGCTAGTACACCTGGCCTAATGAGAATTAGTTTTACTCTGTCCTATGTTAACAATGAAAACAGGCAAGAGTATAATTACAGCCAAACCTTTGTTGGTTCAGTAGCTAAACGTTATTAATTAAAATATTTTAATGATAAAATTAACTAAAAAGAATAAAATATGGTATAATAACAACACAGGCTTTATAACTTTGTTAAGTGTCCTGATAGTTAGTGCTGTTGGCTTAGCCATTGTCACGTCTTTATTGTTGCAAGGGTTTACTTCGGCTAGCGCTAGTTTAGCTTTAACTGAAAGTGAACAAGCTAGGGCTGTTGCTGTGGCTTGCGCTGAAACTGCTTTACAACAAATTAGAGATGACACTAATTTTAGCGGTAGCGGTAGCCTAACTTTTACTTATAGTAGCTGTAGCTATACTGTCCAGAATTTAGGTGGTCAGAGTCGTCGAGTCATGAGTGCTGGGGCAGCTGGTCCGATGATTAGCCGTTTGAATATAACTATTGATAAGCTTAACCCCAAAATTAATCTTACTAGTTGGCAGTTTGTTAGTAGCTTTTAAAAAAGTAATTAAAGAATAGGCTGATCAAGATGATTTTTAAATATATTTGTTAATATATAGATTATTAAAATTATTAATTCAAAACTATGAAAAATAAAGGTTTTACTTTGTTAGAAATTCTACTAGTTGTGGCAGCCATCGCTATTTTAGCTGGTATTGTTATTCTAGCTCTTAATCCTAGTAAACAATTGGGCGACACTCGTAATGCTCAGCGTCGATCAGACGTTAATACTCTTCTTAACGCTGTCTATCAATATGCCATTGATAATAATGGGTCATTGCCATCTGGTATTAGTACCACTCAAACGGAAATTTGTAAAAGCGTCACTTGCACCGGCTTGGTTGATTTGGGAGTGTTGATTACCAACGAAGAATATTTAGTGGCTATTCCAGTTGATCCAACTGGTGAATCTACTAACGGTGCTGGCTATGAAATTAAGAAAACTGCCAATGGTCGAGTTACTGTGGTGGCCCCAGATGCTGAAAATAGTGCCACGATTGAAGTGACTAGATAAAATAATTTGGTGGGTTTGATTGATAAATAAGTTTAAAATATTTCATTTTTTAAGGAGGTCTATGTTTAAAATGTCTTTAAAAAGTAAATTAGTTTTGTCTATTGTTTTGATAATTCTTTTTTTTGGTGGCCTAGCAACCTATGCGGTTACTGTTTTAGTCCAGCGTCCTTTGCTGGCCAATAAAAAGGAAGAATTGAAAATGATTACTCAGGACAAGGCCATTGAGGTGGCTATGATTTTGAGTCATTCTCAGTTAATAACTAAAACTATTGCCGTTCAAAGTGATGTTAGAGATTATTTACTAGAATTTGGTACTCCAGTGGTTTCTCTTAAAGACCCTCTTGAACAAACTACGATTAAAATTGAAGCCAATATTAAAGTGGGCCAAGGCACTACCAGTATACTTGAACAAGATGCTCAGACAGCAGAGGCAGATCTTGATTTAGCCAATCGCATTTTAGAGCGTTTTAATGACTACAATATTGATAATATTTACTCGGCCATTTATTTAATGAACACTGATGGCTTAACTTTAATTTCCACTGATGCTAGCTTTGTTGGCAAAAACTATGCTTTTCGTGATTATTTCCAGCAAGCCTTATTAGGTGAATCAGTTGTTGATATGGCTCAGGGTATTACTAGTTTAGAATTAGGCTATTATTTTGCTGAACCAGTTAAAGCTGACAGTGGTAAAGTTATTGGCGTCATAGTTACCAAGTTAAAACCAAACGTAGTCCATGAAATTATACCTTTGGCATACAGTGATTCAAACACTAATATTTTTTTAGTTGATGATTATGGCATGGTTTTGTATTCAACAAATTCTGAAAAAAGTTTACGTAGTTTAGGCCAATTAACCGCAGAGCAATTAAAGATCATTGAAGAGAAAAAAAGATTTGTTGAGGTTAACCAAGAACCCTTAGATTATGATATGGTTTTGCAGGCTTTACCCATATTAAAACAACAAGCTCAGATTTTTGAATTTTATGATGAAGAAGATGGCTTAGATGAGGTTATTGGTGCTTCTAGTGTTGTTGGTTATCCCTTTTATATCATGGCCGAAGAAGGGTATATTGAGCATATTAATACTTCTCGTAATTTAGCTTATCTCATAGCTGGCTTGGTGCTGTTAGCTGCTATTTTTGCTGCTTTTTTTATTAGTTTATTAGCATCGCGTTTTGTTAAACCCCTGGGGCAATTAAAACAATTTGCCCAAAGCCTGAAAGAAGGTCACTTGGGTCAGCGTTTACAAATTAAAACTCAAGATGAATTTGGTGATTTAGCTCAAACCATGAATCAGATGGCTGAGAAATTACAACGCTCCCAGGTTAATATTGAAAAAAAAGTTAAAGAGCGTACCCAAACTCTGGAACGTTTAACTCAAAGTATGGTGGGTCGAGAATTAAAGATGTTAGATTTAAAAAAGTCCATGGCTAAAAAGCCTGGCACAAGAAGCAAGAAGACAGTCAACCCTTGGTTTAAAAGATTTAAAGAAGCTAGTAGTTTTGAAGATGATATTGTTAAAGATTTTACTAATAATTACCTTTTAGCCGTTGAAGAGTCTAATTTAAGTTTAGCTAAAAAGAAAAAAGCTAAGGAATTATTACAAATTTTAATTGATGACAGTTTTAGGCATCGTGATATTTTTAAGAAATTAACAGCTAAGTATGAGTAGTAATAAACAACAATTAATTAAATATTTTTCTGATTTATATTTAATCGAGAAGAAAGCTTTTGATACCTATACTAGTTATTTGGTTCAAATGACCAGCCAGGAAGACACAAAGATTGTCCAGGGTGTGATTGATGATGAGGCCAGACACATGAAGATAGCTAAACAACTATTGCGTTTGGTTAAATAATTTTTTAATGATTGATTTAATATTTTAAATTTAGAAATTATATGAAAAAAAATTTAATTACTATTTTAGTTAATCAGCATGGAGTTTTAAAAAAAGAAGTTGGTGCTGTGGCTAAACTTTGTGAAGCCAAACAATTGGATGGACAAAAAATTGATAAGTTGCTTAAGAAATTTGCCCGTGATTTGCAGGATCACCTAGACTTGGAAAACAATACTTTTTATAATCAATTATTAAAGGCCATGGCGGATAAGGGGCTTAATATTAAAAAAACTCAAGAGTTTATTAGGGAAATGAAAGATATTGAAAAAGTAGTTTTGGTTTTTCTAAAGAAATTTTCTCAACCTGAGGCTATTAGTAAAAACTCTAAAAGTTTTGTTAAGGAGTTTCAAGATATTGCTAGCGCCCTGGCCTTACGCATAGAAGCTGAAGAAGCTGGTGTTTATAGTTATTGGAATTTGTTTTAAATTTATTTGTAGTTATTAATTTTTATTAATCATCCTTGTCATGAAAATTAGAACTAAAATTATTTTCCCGATTATTATTGTCTTGATCCTGGGTACAGCTCTGGCTAGTTTTTCTGTTTATTATTTTGTTAATCAGCAAGTTGAAAAAGATACTAGTAGCTTATTACAATCAGTCTTACATAATCACGCTGATTTAATTAATAGCTATTTACAAGAGAGAGAAAATAATGCCATGGTTTTTGCTAGTTTACCTTTTATTGAAACAGCTGTGGTTGAGTTAGATGCTATCAGTAAGGAGGCTAAGGCCCTAGGTTACCAAGATCAAGGATTATTAGACTATGAACCCTACCAACAAGCTGTTAACAAGTATTATGATTTTGTTAAAAACTATGCTCAAACCTATGGCTATGAAGATGTAATGTTGTTGTCACCTAATGGTGGTCGAGTTTTGCTTAGTTTGAAAAAAACCGGTGATTTTGGCACTGAACTTAAAGAAAATGGCTATGATGGAACCTTGGATCATGTTTTAGCTAGGGCTTGGCGAGACATGAAACAAACCAAACAAACGGTTATTACTAGTTTTGATAAATATGCTGTGTCTGACAACCAGCCCTTTATGTTTATTGTTACTCCAGCCCTGGTTGATGATCATTATATTGGTAGCATTGCTTTGCAAATTTCCAACCAGCGTCTTAATGAGCTGGTTGATAGTGGCGTGGGTTTAGGCCAGACCGGCCAAACTTATTTAGTTGATGCTAATCATTCTTTAATTACTGATTTACGTTTTGAACAAAATGTGGCTTTAGACAAAAAGATTGAGACGGAAGCAATCGAACATTGTTTTTTTGAGCGTTCTCAAGTAGAACATAATCAAGTAGAGATTATGAAAAATTATAATGGAGTAGATGTTTTCAATGCTCATCATTATTTGCCAGATTATGATTGGTGTTTAATTGCTGAAAAAAGTAAGGTTGAAAGTTTACAACCGCTTATTCGTTTTAACAAAATTTTGGTAGTCATAGTTAGTATCTTTGTGGTTGGTTTATTTATCATTTTGTTGTTAGTTGTTAAAAAAATTAGCCAAAGTATTATTAATTTAAAAAAAGGAGCAGAAATTATTACCCAAGGAGATCTTAATTATAAAGTTGGGACTAATAGGAAAGATGAAGTTGGTGATTTGTCTAGAGCTTTTGATTTAATGACCACAGCTATCAAAAAATCACGAGCTGACGTAGATAGTAAAGTAGAGGTTCAAACCAAAGATATTATGGCTCAAAAAAAGACTTTGGAACAACAACAGCAGGCTGTGCTAAACATTTTAGATGATGTGGAAGAAGAAAAGGAGAATGTTTCTTTGGAAAAAGATAAGATTGAGGCAATTTTACAAAGTATTGGTGACGCAGTTTTTGTAGTTGATGCTAGTTTACGAATTATTATGGTTAACCAAATTACTATTGATCTCTGTGGCTATAGTCGTGAAGAATTAATGAATAAACCATATTATAAGGTTTTGCGCTTTATTTTTGAAAAAGATGGTAAGGTTAATGATATCTTCATTAAAACTGCCATTGCCACTGGCCAGGTGCAAGAAATGGCTAATCATACCTTGCTCGTCGCCAAAGATGGTCGAAAAATACCTGTAGCTGATAGCGCTGCGCCTTTAAAGAATAAGGCAGGCGAGGTAATTGGTTGCGTGGTAGTCTTCCGCGATGTGACTCACGAACGTGAGGTGGATAAGATGAAAACCGAATTTGTGTCATTAGCTTCTCATCAATTACAAACACCTTTAACTGCGATGCGGTGGTCTGTGGAAGAAATTACCGGAGGAGAGCTAAGTAATGAAGAGAAAAAAGAATATTTGCACGATACTCTAGACTCAGTTATTAGGCTGTCTGCCTTGGTTAATAATCTTTTGAATATTGCTCGTTTAGAATCTGGCCGTATGTCAGTAGTGCCTAAGCCAGTTGATTTAACTCAATTAATAGCTGAGGTTATAGACAAAAATAAAAAACTAGCTCAGACTAGCCGAGTTAAGGTAAGATTCTTTAAGCCCAAGTTGGCTTTAAAAAAGATTAAATTAGACGCTTCCTTGATCACTGAGGTGGTTAATAATCTTTTAACTAACGCTATTAAATATTCAGGAGTTGACAAAGCCAATAAAGAGGTTAAAGTTAAGATAGTTACTGGTAAAGAAAAAGTTGTGGTTAGTATAGCTGATAATGGTATTGGCATTCCTAGAAAGGATCAAAAAAGAATTTTTGAAAAATTCTATCGAGCTGATAATGCTGTTAAAAAAGTAGCCGAAGGTAATGGTTTGGGTTTGTATTTAGCTAAAATGATTATTGAAGCCTCCGGCGGTGAGCTTTGGTTTGAATCAAATACCAGTGGTACTACCTTCTTTGTCTCTTTACCTTTAGCTGGTAGTCAAGCCAAGGCCGGAGAGAAGGGCTTGGCTTAAATACAGAAAATTTGAATAATTTTTAATAATAAAATAATATTAATATATAATTTTCAATATATAATTTCCTTATTCTTATATAATAATTATTACCCATATGCCTAACATGCCAAAAGTTTTAATTGCCGAAGATGAAAAAGTTTTATCTAAAATATTATCTAATAAATTAAAACGCCAAGGTTTAGAAGTTATTCAGGCTTTTGACGGACAAGAAGCCATTGATTTAGCTAAAAAACATAAACCCAAGTTAATGTTAGTTGATTTAATTATGCCCAATAAGGATGGTTTTGAGGTTTTAACTGAATTGCAAAAATTAGGTCTGAATAAAAGCATTTATATTATTATTGCTTCTAATTTGGGTCAAGACGCTGATAAAGCTAGGGCCAAAAAACTTGGGGCCAAGGATTATATTATTAAATCCAACACATCAGTAGAGGAAATTGTGAAAATTGTTTTATCTAAAGTTAAATAACAACACTTATCTTTAGTAGCGAGTGTTGGTGATTTAGCTTAATGTATCTGGTGTGGGTTTTTGTCCATAATCTCTAGTTTTTCCTAAAAAATATGATATAATAACATCTTATATCAATCACCAAAGTTGACGACAAAGCCAAAACCTACAACTTTGAAACCGACATCTATCACAACTATTTAGCCAACGGCATAATTGTTCATAATATTATTACAATGTCAGCTGCCAGGGTTGATTATGTTAGACTAAAAGTTTATTACACCAATTAAACATTATTTATCAAATTTTAAAACCCGCCTCAATTGGGCGGGTTTTAAAATCATTAAAGTCGATGCTTTGCCTCCGGCCAGGCAAGATGCTATACTATTTGAGTAAAAAATAAAATTATAATTATGATCGAAGCCCAAGAAATTTTTAACCGCATTAAAGAAAAGCAAAAAGAACAAAAAGTTTTAAAGGAGGTTTATCGCAATCTACAATCTAATTCTCGGCCTTATCAAGATGTCGTGGAAGAGCTTAAGGCCTTGAAAGAAAAAAAGAAACAGCTTGAAGAAAGTTTTCGTTCGGAAATGAAGGCCGAGCTAACCCAGCTGGACGGTCTAAAAACCGATATCGCTTCCGACAGAGAAATGCTTAGTGATATAGCTCTAAATCATTTGGTTAAGGGCGAAAAAATTGATATCACAGATGAATATAATAATAAATACGAACCACTGTTTGTAGTCAGATTTAAAAAGATTTAATTTTTAATAAATAAAAAACAACTATTTTTTAATAGTTGTTTTCTTTTTTTACTTTAAATAACCAATTAATTTAATCTCACATAAATATTGTCCACGGTCATAGCCGAAATTCAAGCCCCAAAAGAGCTCTAGATAATCAAGTCGTCTAAGGTTGCGAAATTCGTCAAACAAGCTGGCAACCTTGGAATAAAAACCAAGGTCAACGCTTAAGAAATCCTCGGGCGTGGCGCCTTTGATGTCCCAATTACGGCGGTGGTCAAAAAAACCGTCAACATATATCAAGCCGTAATCGGCTATATTGCCAAAACGCAAAAGCGCATAGCTTTTTTCGTTTAAGTACTTGTAAAGAATTCTAAACTGATCTTTTGAGCTTAGGCTTAAGCCGACACCGTGATTTTGACCTTGGGAATTATAAATATAATTACCAATCAAGGTTAGCGAACCAAAACTATGCTCCAAGCCGAAATTGTAACGGTAAAATTGATTAAACGAATTGTTAGGCGAGGCCAGAGCAAAATTAAACCGACCACGGCCAATTAGCGAATAATTAAATTGACCACCAACCAAATTAAAATTAATCGGGTCGGGTTCGGCAATTTTTAGGAGCGAAGCTTCAATTTGGCTGACAACATCGGTTTTTTGCCGTTCGTAAAGTAAGGCGAATTGATCTTGGCGTCTGATAAACAGATGTTCGCCAAAAGCCAGTTCAAAACCGAAGCGTCGCCAATCTTTTCTGGTATCTAAAATAAACCACGGGCTTATTTTGATAAACAGAAATTCAACCTCTTTAACAGCTACCATTAAATTAGCTTGAAGGTAGGCGTTGTCGTTTTGGGCTAGCGGATTGCCACCCAAGAGTAAGCCAGTATAGATTTCTGTGGTTTTGTCTTTAACTTTTGACCTTAAGTAAATGAATTTACCATTAGTCGTGTAAAAGACCGTATCGTTTAGCACTGTAAAATGTCCGTTGTTCCCCAAGACTTGATGAGGCTTGTGACCTTGGCAGTCTAAAAGATAAGCCAAGTTGTCGCCTAAGCTCCAGGCAAGGCAAGAATCAGGATAATTTAAGTATAGTAGGTCGCCGGCTTTAATAACCTGCTGGCAACCGTCAAGTCGCAAGAGAGTAGAGATATCTAGGTTAACTCGGCGATAAATAACCGATTTGCCAACTTCCGGCTCGGTAAAAGTTCGGCTTTGAGCCAACAAACAACAATTTCCGGCCAGCCATAGCCAAAGTAAAAGCCAATAATGCTTCATGAGCAAACTCCTTTTTGTTAAATTGTTAAAAAACTAACTTATAATTTAGTCATATTTAAGTAAATCTGTCAAGATATTTATGGCGAGCTTGTTTAACTATTGACATTTTTAATTTAATATGATATAATAAAAATATAAAAAAGCACATTAAATATCAATAAATATAGAGGTGGATAATGGCGACAAAAAAAGAAGCTTGGCGTCCAAGAGAAATTTATTATATTAAATCAGAAAACAGTCCTTATCGTGGTCACAGTTTATCTAAGTTGATTTTTGAAGATTATAATTATATTAATGATCTGTTGAATTTGATAGTCAAAAAGTATTCAGGTCAACAGGGGACTAACGAGCTACAAAAAAATTTAGAGTATTTGAAAAAGTTTGGCGAAGACTTGGGACGAAAAAAGCAAGGCGTGCTTTGCCCGCATTGTGGAAAAAAGTCGGTTACTCATTTTTCATTTATCAACAGAGGTGTTTACGGTTTTGAGTTTGATGAACGACATGTTTATTGCCAAGATTGTCAGCAAGAGGCTAGGCGACAAGGTCTAAAACTAAGACGGTTAAGTTTGTCAATTTTTAAAACGATTGAAAATTCAAAAAAACTTAGCCAATTGGGACGCCAAAAAAACAAAGACGAATTTAAAAAATTTTTGTTCAAAATTTTTAACTTACCACCCGATCCAGACGATCAATATTTATTTAATTTTATAAAATCCTGAAAAAAGCTCGGCGCATAATGTGCCGAGCTTTTTAACTCTACAAATACAAAATATTACAAATATACAAATGTTATTCTGCTATCTTCTTTATAAAAGATAACCGTACCATTTTGGATTTGTATATTTGTAATAATTCGTATTTGTAGGAGTATAAAAAAGCGGCTTTTTAAATAAAGCCGCCATTAAATTAATAATTGTGTGGTTAGCGCTTGCTGATTTTTTTATAGTCAATTAATGGTTTTATAATCAGAACGCTGTAAAGCTTCAACTTCAACAGCCCCTGATCATCTTTTTCCATGCCGAAATCCAATCTTTTGATTAGACTCTTCGGCTGTTTGTCGATAATGTGAAAAATTAAGCCAAGCTCCTTGGCAATCCAGTCTGGCAAATAGCCGACAATCAGGTAAACCTTTCCCCCAAGGTTTAAATCGGTTGTGTCTATTATAATTTTGGTGCCAAGAGGCAAGGTGGTGTCGGAACTTAAGCAGGGGATAAATAAGGTTGAATCAAAAGGAAAAAAGTTGGTGGCGGTATATTGCCAGTATTTTGCAAAATGTACTTTGCAAGCTTGACCACAAAAATTTTCCAGACCGCCACAAGGGCGGTCGTCCACGCCGCCATTGTGGCGGCAAAAACAAGTCGTAGATACGAGCACAAACAAAAAAATAAAATAAACGAGCCTTAACATGGTTTCTCCCTTAACAATGAAAATTCATTAGTTGCTTACTACCCCCATGTTAATTCCTCGATATTAGCTGCTTGTACTACCCCCTTAATTCATAAAGGAAATGCTCCTTAATTTGTTGAACTTTAGTAAATCTATATTAAATTTAAGGTGCTGAAAAACATTTAATTTAAACATAGATATTTTTTAAAGTCAATCTTCTATTTGTTTAAAAATTTAATAAATTTTGCTTTATTTTAGCCAAAATTAGTGTTATCTATTGACTTTTTTCTTAAAGTATGCTATAATATAAGTATAATAAAGATTGTTATTTTGACAATTAAATATCAAAAATAAATTCAGGAGAGTTAAAAATGAGTTGTTACACAGGTTCATTATTCGAGAGCGAGATACTAGCAGAGTGTACTTGCGTATGGGACAACGATAAATCATATAAGCCATATATGGTATGCGTTGAGTTGGTTAAGAAAAACCAACCGAAACATTGGGATCCATCTAGTCCTACAAGCAGAGCTGCTAATGATTTACACGCCTTGGTTGTTGAAGCTTTGAAACTTCAGGACTATGATTGTGTCAAATTGTACACAGCTTTGCACAGCCCTCTAGACAGATGGCACGGCGTTGATTGCTTTATAGAGTATAATGGTAAAATCGTCACAATCGATTTAACCGTTAATCCTCATAAGACGGATTATAAAGCCAACGTTGTTCTGCACGAAGCAGATGTTTACAACTCTGAAGGTAGAGTTAACAAAAAAAGTTTACGCTATAAAGCGCAAACTATAGCCGAATTATTATTAAGGGAAGCCTAAAAACTTCCCTTATTCTTTCTTTGATTGATAATTTGTTGAATTGATAAAGGAGTGATATGGCGAAATTTTATGAAAACTGTCCGAACTGCGGTATAGGCGAAGTTGAGCAAGAAGCTTTTAAGGGTATGTTTACAGGAGAACTAAAGAAAAGGATTGAAGAGGTTCTGCTCACGGGTGCGACGACGATAACTGCAAATTTTGACAAAAAATGTCCTAAATGCGATTCGTCTGGCAAAGAAAAGGTTCGGATTATTGCTACTTGGCCTAAGAGAAAAACAAATCTTAATTGACCAAAAGCAACCAAGACGGGTGGAAAACACACCCGTCTTTTTTATTACTCGAAAACTGCCGGTATAATCTGGCGAGTAGGTTTGAAAGCGTGGTTCTTGGTGAGGCTATAACCACACTGTTTGATCGCTAAGTTTATTTTATAGATAAAATTTTTGTGCTTTGTCATCCTGGGCCGCGACCACTCCCAACTCTGTCATCCTGGGCCACGACCCAGGATCCAGGAGTTAATCTATACGAACGTGGAGTCTATTGATTCTTGCTAGCTCTGTTTGATCCTAGATTCCGGCTCGCGGGCCGGAATGACAAAAACGTCC
>Ga0210057_1003224_pt1 | contig 22625 bp, 22 predicted proteins | sample CryGeyCG2114_010_2_FD_183968 | JGI IMG/M metagenome (GOLD analysis project Ga0210057, IMG submission 183968) | Groundwater microbial communities from aquifer - Crystal Geyser CG10_big_fil_rev_8/21/14_0.10 (SPAdes) (version 2) | ecosystem: Environmental > Aquatic > Deep subsurface > Groundwater ...
TTTATTTATTGGGATTTAATGGCGTTTCCCTATTCGCACTTCACTCTTGTTATCCTTATTTTAGTTAGTCAAGAGCAAAGATGCTTACCATCTACAAATCTGCACTCACTCTTCGGAATTTTTTGCTTCGCAAAAGTCACTTGCAGTTATTCCTTATTGCTCCAAGTATTCGCAAGAACTGAACCGCCGGGCAAAACGCTTTGAGCAAAAGAAACAAGGAACTCCGAACAGAAATGCGTTTTGTGAGTTAATTAAAACTCCGCCCCGTTGCTTCTCCGCTACGCCCTCCATTTTATCAGGGGAATTTTTTACTTCGTAAAAAACTCACGGATACTTCGCCTCGTGCCTTTCAGGCCTTTAGTACTTTATTCTTTGCTCTTGGAATTATCTTGGAGGATGTTGATCAAATTTTAGGCATCGATATTGCTAACCCATCTACTCTCATCGCATTTAATTTCAATCTCATTTGAGTGTTTATCTGCAAAATTATTTATAAAAGGGTTCAAAATTCTTAATAATACCCTTTGAATAAAGAAACTTCCATAAATCTTCGTTGTCCCTTCATTATATGAGTTTGACAAAACTCCAAAATTGTGTCCGTTTCTTAAGAAGGTGTCCATCACACATTCGGTGGTTGTTATCGAGTATCCGTTGCCAGAACCTCCCTTGCTTATTCCCTTAAGATATCTTCCCCGGATGTCCAGAACGACCGATTCTGTATTTCCTCCTAAAAGTTTAATATAAATTGTAGCTTTTTGATTTGAAATTATTGAGGAAAAAGGATATGGAACTTTAACATTGCAGGAATTAAGAGCGTCATTAACCTTTGGTAACTCATCGAGTAAATTTCTCACATTTGTTTGGTTAACATCTAAATTACAATCTTCTTTTGCTAAAACCATTAAACTCAGAGATAGCATAATAACTGTCCCAAAAACAACAAGTAAAATTCCTCTTTTCATTTGTATTTTAACAAATTTATCTACTTAAATCTTTTGCTGGAAATGGCTCCATCCCAAATTAAATTTATATGTTTCATTCATAAAATACTGACGGGAGGAATCCTTCTGCAAAAGATGAAGGATTTTTCCAAGGGAGGTAGATAATGAACAAAACTCAATAATTTGGAATGTAAAAAATCTCACAAATCCTTATAAGTTGCAAATTTCTATTTTTTTGATGAAGAAGAAAAGGAGAAAGTTACTGACAAAGTCGAATTATCTTTTGGGATTGCAATGTTTTAAGTTAGTTCATGTGAAGTTACATGATAAAGAGAGGATTCCTGAATATGATGAAAATGCTCTTTATCGGTTTGATACCGGAGATGAAGTTGAAGCGATTGCTAAGAAATGTTTTCCTGACGGGGCAGATATTAAGAAAGATGATTTTTTAGAGAATTTGAGATTGAGCTACGAGGCACTGGAAAGAAGAGTTCCATTATTCGAGGCGGGGTTTAAAGTCGGACAACTCTTTTCTCGTGCGGACGTTTTAGTTCCGGTAGAGGAAAACTCTTGGGACCTTGTTGAAATAAAGTCCGCCACAAAAGTTAAGGAAGTAAATCTTCATGATGTTTCTTTCCAGAAATATGTTTATGAGAAATTTGGATTAAATGTTAGAAACTGTTATTTAATGCATATCAATAGTGAGTATGTCAGGAAAGGGGAAATAGAACCAGAGAAATTTTTTACTTTAACGGATATAACTGATGAGGTTGAAAAAGTAAGTGAGGGGATTGAGGATAGAATTGAAAAAATATTGGAAATTATTAATGATGAAGAGGAGCCGGATTATAAAATTGGGGAGCATTGCTCCAACCCTTATGAATGTCCTATGAGGAAAGAATGTTGGGCAGATTTGCCGGGGGGAAATGTTTTGGATTTTTATTTAAACTTGAAAAATCAGTTTTTTAGGGTTGGAGAAGAAAAGGTTGTTAAGTTAATTAGTATCCCAAAATTTCAGGCAGTTGAGAAAAGTCCATTTGAGAAACATGCCGTTGCAGTAAGAGAAGGAGAAACTTTTGAGAAAAGGGTTTTAGATGAATTTTTTAGCAAGATTAAATATCCTCTTTATTATCTCGACATAAATTACATTAATCCTGCAGTTCCGAAGTATGATAGGATGAAGCCATATAAACAAATTCCTTACCAAATTTCCATTATTAAACAAAATGACAAAAATTCAGATTTGGAAGAATTCGCCTTTTTATCGAATGGGAATCAGGATTCCCGTTTAAATTTCCTGAATATCCTGAAAAAATATTTAGGTGTGAGTGGGACGATTATCGTTTATGATAAAACCAAGGAATGCAGAGTCCTAAGGGATTTGGCCTGGAACTTTCCTGATAATTTTGTCTTTCTGCAGGATGAAATTATTCCAAGGATTATTGATTTTTGGGAGCTTTTCGGGAATTTTCATTTCTTTGATATTGAGAAAGAACTATCGCATAGGGTGAACTATTTAATTTCTAAATTTGATGATTTCGAAGTAGGAGAATCTGGTTTTGATTTTGAAGCCAGAAATTTGGAATACGAAAGATTAATTAGCGGCGAAGATGAGGAAGATTTTGAAGAGCGGGTTTTACGAATTAAGGAAAGCTCTTTGGAAGAGTTGAGAGAGATGGTTAGAATTTTAGAAGCACTTCGGAAAATTTAGTATTTTTTGTTTTGGTGTCGCTGATGGTATTCGATTAACCAACTCACGACGTCATTATAAAAATCATAATACATTTTTTGCCAGAACACGTCGCCATTAATATTATTATTTTTCTTTGGAAAGATAATTGGCTTTATATTTTTGTTAGCAATCGCCCATGTCAATTTTCTGCAATTAAAACCAGCATCGAGAATTATCTCACGCAAACTCAAAACTGGAAAGATAAATTAAATTATAGGCGTTCACGGGAAGATTGTAAACGATATCTTATATAAAATCTGCCATCACAAAAAAACATTCAATCAACCATCCGTTTCATTTCTTCATTTATGAAGAAGGTGGGTCTTTTTCCTGAATATGTGAGAATTAGGTGCTCTTTAGACCTTGACAGAGCGACGTAGAAGAGCCGTTTTTCTTCCTCTAATTTATCATAGTTGTCCGTCTTTATCATTTCAATTGCGGGATGGTCGCTTGCTTTGCATGGGAAATTTTGCTCGTTGCATCCGATTAAGATTACTTTTTTTGCTTCAAGACCTTTTATTGCGTGGATTGTTGCGAGAGTTAATTCTCCGGGGTTTTCATCAATAGGTCTTCTTATTTCATCAGTTTTTAAAACATGTGGAACTTTTTTTAATTTTAAAATTCTTGAAAGTTCTGTCAGTTGCCTGTTGGTTCTCGCAAGAACAAAAATGTTGTCTATTGGAATTTCTGAATTTGTTATTTGGTCAACTATGAAAATCATTTCACTTTCTTCGGAATCAAAATCAATTATTTTTATTGTTGATTTTTTTTCTTTACCGCAATTTAAATCAGGAAGACCCATTGACTTTATCGAATTATTTATGAAATTTACAATTTTTTTTGAGCTTCGATAATTTTCTTTTAAATGAATTACCTCGCATGAAGGATATATTTTTTCAAAATTTAAAATGTGCTCAATTGAAGAACCCCTCCACCCGAATATAGATTGCCTTGGATCTCCTACTGTAAAAATGTTTTTTGGTTTTAATAAATTCAGAAGTTCTATTTGTGTCGAATTAACATCCTGATATTCATCGACCAGAATATGCTCAAATTCCGGAATGAAATTTATATTATTTTTCAGGAAACCAATCGCATCAATCATCTGGTCGGTGTAATCCCGAAGACCCTGAATTTCCATATGTTCTTTTAAATATTGGATTATGTCATAAATCATCTTTGCACTTTTTTTGTGTTTTTCCTCGGCGTCTTTATAGAATTCATAATCTTCCTTGCTTTTTATCTTAAAATAATCCAATACCCCAAAACAATCATTCATGAATGAGTTGGAAAGCTCTGTTCTTGATTTGAACTTTCTTTGCTGGGGAGAAAAATACCTGATTATTGCTTCCTCCATATCCAATCCAAGATTCCCTAAAGCAAGGTTCATCGCCAAAATTTTGTCAGGATAGTCTAATAATCTGATCTGACGCCCATAAATTAAATTTCCATATTTTTTTAGAACTCTTTCGCAAAAAGAATTAAAAGTATGAACATTTACTTCACTGACTCCGAGAATATTTAATCTTCTTTCCATTTCTCTTCTTGCTTTTCTGGTAAATGTTATTGCAAGAATTTTGTTTGGTTCAACTCCCCGGTATTTTATTAAAAATTCAATCCTTTTTGTAAGAACCGTTGTCTTTCCTGAACCGGCCCCCGCGATGCATAATATTTCCTTAGCTTTTGAAATGATTGCCTTTTTTTGGTCATCATTATATTTCCATAAAAAATTTTTTAATTCATGGAATATTTTCTTTTCTTCTTCAGTAATTTTTGAGTTTCTAAAATCAACTTTCCCGTTCAATTGTTTTTCAAATAGCGAGGGATTTTTTATCTCGAGCATTCCCTTTGCTGTCAGATTCAGAACCTTTACAAATTTATTATAGTCGCTTGTTGTTAATTCAATTAATCCATTTTGTATTAATCTTTCTATTTCAGAATGTATTTTTTCCTTTTGCCATAAAAGAGTGCCAAAATTTTGGAGCTGGTCTAATTTATTATTTGTAACTGATTTATTTTTGTAATCTCCTTTCAGAAAATCAACCAGTAGATTTTTTCCGACTTGGAATGGCAATTCATATAATCCTTTTAATATTTTTAGATATTCTAACTTTTCTATTTCAACCTCTTTTAATTTAATATCCATTTTAATAAAATTAGATAAGGGTTTTTAATCTTTATGCAGGTCCAATTTCTAAATTTACGAAATTATTATTTTCATTTATTTCTCTTATTTTATTTTCAAAGTCTAAATAGAATTCAACTTGTGATGTGCTTCTCGATGGAAGTTTTAAATTCGTAACTTGAAGAGATTGGCCAAAACCGATTTTGATTTCACTTAATTCAAATTTATCCACCAGCTCTCCACCTGTAAGAATTGTTAATTTGCTTTTTGGAATTTCGCTGAGTCCCTCATTTTGAATTGATATATTGAAGTCCAAGTATCTTCCTCTTTTAACAACCGAAATTTCTTTTATCTTCGCATCGGGAAGAGGCTCTATTAAGTAAAGTTCTCTTATTATATTTATCATATCGGGTGTAATTCTTTGATTGCAATTTGAAATATTATACATGATGTTTGAGGGGTTTGGGGAATGGTCAAATCCGAAGACATGCCCCAACTCATGGAGCTCGACTACAGGGTAGTCGCATGCCGTTTCCCTGTAAAGCGCGATTTTTCCTTCTTCAATAATTTTAAAGACAGAAGTATTTATTATCAGCGAAGGGCCTCCTTCTCCTGCCGCAAAATGTGTTTCTCCTACTGGGATGTAATTATCTGAACAACCTACTTTGATGTCTGCATTCGAATTTCCAACTTCTCTGAAATTTATTATTCCTGTTGATACTTCAAAAATATTAAATGCCTCGCGAGTGGATTCCCTTCTTTCTGTACTGCAGGAACTTTCAATGAAAAATGAAATGTTGTTGTGGTTGAACCGAAGATTTTCCATGAATACCGGCGTGTCTCCGTAGTTCAGATTTATTGAACCATCATCTATTGAGCCTTTTTTTATGAAATCGACGGGCTCCCCCGGAAGATTCTGATAAATGAAAAATGCCCCCCCGATAATCAAGCCAATCAAGATTAACACCCTTATAATTTTCCAAATCATTTAATAAAATAAATAAAAGGGTATTTATTTGTTTCTTTAGCAGTGCATTGTTAAGTTAACGGGAGTTATTGACTCAAAAAAATTAATGTTTCTTTATTTTTCGCTTTCTTGGTTTATTCCAATATGGGCTTTTACATTTTGGGCAAACAGAAGGTTCTTCATCACTTCCACGAGGAACCCATTTATGTCCACACCTTTCACACTGGAACCCTTCAACTTCTATTTTTACTCTTGTCATTAATAGATATATGATTAACTAGTATATAAATATTTAGTATATTCTTTAGCATAGAAATGTTTAAATAGGTAATATACTTAACTAATATATTATTAACTAATAATATAAGAGGGACTCCAAAGAATCCCTCAGATTCCACCCGCCAAGATGAAATCCAAAGAAGTAATAGAACAGAAGTATAAAAAAGTATCCTGCCCTAAATGCAATTCTAACAAAATTAAGAAAGACGGAAAAAGAAAAACAGATAACAGGGGGAAAATACAAAGATATAGATGTAAAGATTGTAATTTTAGGTTTGTTATTGATGATGGGTTTTACAGAATGAGAAATCATCCAAATAAAATAACTGCTGGAATTGATTTATATTACAAAGGTGTTTCATTGAGAAAAGTACAAGAACATTTTCAATCTTTTTATCCCAAGAATAGCACATACGTTTCTGTTTATAATTGGATTATGAAATATGCTACAATGGTTGCAAAATTGACAGATAACATACCAATCAAATGCGGTAATGAAATGATGTCTGATGAAATGGAATATCATAGAAGATTATATCATCAAAAAGGCATGAAGGGAGTTGAACAGAACTGGTTTGTAGACACATTTGATTTGCAAACAAGGTTTATGATTATTGGAGAATACATGAAAAGCAGAACTAATGAAAATCTAATTAAAGTTATGAAGAAAACCAAACTCAAAACAGGAGAACAAGTTAAGATAGTCACAACAGATGGATTACAAGGTTATCCAACAGTTTTAAGAAAAACATTTAGTTTGCAATCTCCTTATCATGCTTCAAGTAGAACAAAGAGTAAGATAATCCATAATGTTGTAATAGCAGATGAAAGAGGTTTTAATCATCCTATTGAAAGATTGCATAACACTATAAGGGAAAGAACGAAAGTTATGAGAGGTTTTCATGGTTGTATAGAAAGTGCTTACGCAATTATGAAAGGATTGGAAATTAATTATAACTTTAATAGAAAACATATGGCTTTAGGAAATAAATCTCCTGCAGAAGTCGCCATATCACAATTAGAGTTAGGAAATAATAAGTGGTTGGATCTGATTAAACTCTCAAAATTCTTTAATTAATCAAATGGATGCTCTATTAAATGTTCAAAAGGCATTTGTGCTTCAATTATACCAAGAGATTTTCCGTATTCTCTTGCTCTACTCAAATTGGAATCTCCTTTCCTAAAATTAAACATTACTCCTTTGTAAACAACATACATCTCTCCATCCTTACATAAGTGAGTGTAAAAAGAAGGCTTGATTGCATGCATAGCCATGTCGAGATATTTATCTCTGTTTGCATCTTCAACTTCTACTTTATGAAAAATCATCGTCCTTTCTTCTTCCTCAAGCTTACTGGTGCTAGTTCCAATTACCTTAGCCAATCCCAATAGTCCTTTATCTTCTAAACTCTCCTCCAATAAAACTCCTTGCCATACCATAATTTAGGGTAGTTACTTAACATTTAAAAGCTTTTTTGTTATGAATTGGTATGATTAAATCTGTCTTTTAAAGAGTTATAATACATATGGGCAATATTTCCTATTAAAATCCATAACTTCTTCAGTTAAACCCTTCATTAGCCAAGGTGTTTGTGCCTCATAATAGTCATATTGGGCCCAGTCTTCTAAAGTTTTTGGAGGAATGAATCCGTGCCTAATTGCGTCTTCATATAAAGGAGTACCGGGATAAGGAGCATAAATATGTGCTTTAATCTCATGCAGACTGCTTATTTCTCTCAACATCCTTCCAAACTCTAATGTTCTATCAATATTCTCTTCAGGAAAACCAGGGTAACCAACTATAACTGTAAAACTTCCATGTATTCCTCTTCTACCTAACCTGTTAGCTACTTCTATCACATCTTCTTTTGTCATATTTTTCTTAATATACTTTAATTCATCATTATTTCCAGACTCTGCCCCAATAAGTAGTCTCGAACATCCACTTTCTTTTATCATATCTAATTCATTATCATCACAAACTAAAATATTCTTAGGGTGCGCGGAGGCAGCCCATTTTATATTCCATTCTCTTTTTAAGACAGCATCAGCAAAAGAAAGAACCCTCTTTTTGTTTACAAAAAAATTTGCATCATAGAATTTAATACCATCTGCTCCGTAAATATCTACTAATTCTGAGACTTCTTCTATAGTTCTATCAATAACTTGGGGCATCCATTTTCTGTTATACAAAGCAACTTCTGAACAGAAACCGCACTCATAAGGACAACCCTGACTTGAAAAGTGATTTAGTACTTTATCACTTATATGTTCATCAGCTCTCAGATATTGCTTAGTAGGTAGTAAGTTATAGTTATATTTAGCAAAATTCTCTCTCGATAAGTTTCCCCTTTCAGGATTTATTAAAAAACCATCTTCTGTTCTGCACCAAGTACCTTTTGTATCTCTAATATTTGTAGGAAGAGGATTACTTAGACGATGGACTAATTCAGTTGCGGTTACTTCCCCTTGTCCTCTAACGATAATATCTACAAGTGATGATTGTGCAAAAAAATCTGGTATTATTGTTGGTGCAGGACCTCCCCATACTAACGGCATAGTTGGCTTTTTACCACGGACGGCAGAAGCGAATTGCAAACCCTCTTTTATCTGATGCCCAATCATGCAACTGATACCGACAAATATTGTATCACCCGTAAGAATCTTTTCAACTAATCCTGAAAACTCTTTGTTTTCAAGAGCTTCCAAATTATTGTCCACTAAACAAACATCATAGCCAGCGCTTTTTAACTCTGAACCAACTGACAAAATTGAATAAGGAATCCAAAAGTTTCTATAATTCTTCTCATGAAATGTCCGGGGATGAAATAATACTGCTCTCATTATAAGTAAAACAATACAGAAAAGTATATAACCTTTTCTATCTACACTACTTTATGCAAAGAGTAGTAAAAATATATGAAATTGAAGATCTGGCAGAATCTGTTTCTAAAATTGAGAGAATACCTCATTTAAGAGTAGTTTTAACGCCTTTTTGTAACATGAAATGCACTTATTGTAGGCCCGGTGGCGAAGGATATTACAAAAAAGACACAACAACCATTGATACACCAACCCTTATAGATTTGCTTGGTTTTTGCGGCGAAGCTGGTTTTAAAGATATAAAATTCACGGGCGGAGAACCAATGCAAAGAAAAGATTTAGAATATATAATAACACAAGTATCTTCTATGAATCACTTTGAAAATATAGAGATGGTAACAAATGCTTATTATTTGCCGGGAAAAGTGAGGGCATTAAAGAATGCCGGTTTAACATCACTTTCTATCAGTTTAGACACTTATTCAAAAGAAAGATTTAAACAAATAACAAAAGTTGATGGCTTTGAAAGAGTTATTAGTAGTATAAGGGAAGCTGTGAATGAAGAGCTTCCAACCCGTATAAATGCAGTTATAACAAAATATAATCTTGATGACGTTCCAAAACTTGTGGATATTTCAGAATCTTTAGGGGTGGTCTTAAAATTGATAGATACAATGGACATATTAATGGAAGATGATAAATGGAAAGACTACAATGGTAGCGATTGGGTTCCATTGGCAGAAGTTGATAAAATGTTGTCCGATAGGATAAAAAATACATATTATACATTGCCCATTGGAGGATTAGGTACTCCTATGAGAACATTAGAATTAAATACTGGCGGAACAGTGATGTTACGAGATGCGACAGTCGGCACAAACTACAATCCTGAAATTTGTGGAAATTGCCGTCTTTATCCGTGTCAGGATGCCCTTATTTCAGCAAGGCTAACTCATGATGGACAACTAAAAACATGTCTTGTAAGGAATGATAATCTAATTGATTTAATGGAGTCTTATAGAAAAGGAGATATCGATAGAACGAAACAACTTATTAGTTCAACGTTTGACTTGTTGGCCCATGCGCAATACGAGCCAAACAGATGGGAACCAAAAGACAATGGAGAAACACATGGAAAAAATCCTAAAGGAAGTACACGAATATATGAAGGCAGAGGGGTTTGAAAATCCAAATTTGGAGACAAGATTATTGGCTGAACATATATTTGGGAATAGTTCGCCACCAGAAAAAAAAATTACTTATCAAGAACAAAATCATTTTGATGAACACAGGGAACAACTAAAAAGAAAAATCCCGGTTCAAAGGCAAATAGGATATACAATAGTAAGAGGTAAAAGGATTAACATTACTCCTGATGTTTTGCTTCCAGGTCCAGAGATAGAAGTTCTTCTTGAAGCTTTCTTTGATTATGTTAAAAATCCAAGTACAGTAGTTGATTTGTGTACCGGTTGCGGAGTTTTAGCTTCTATTATTGGTGAAAGATTTCCAAAAGCAAAAGTTTATGCAACAGACATTTCCAAGAAAGCTTTAGAAGTTGCTAGAACAAATACTATCTCATCAAATGTAGAATTATTGCAAGGAGATTTATTTGAACCTCTTGATAGAAAAGGAGTTTATGGAGTGGATGTTTTGATTTCAAATCCTCCTTATTGCAGAACTGAAGATATAGATAAACTTCCAAGACAGATAAAAGACCATAATCCTAGAATAGCTATAGATGGCGGAGAAGATGGATATTCTCTCCATAGAAGAGTAATTAATGGGGCTTCTAAGTATGTTGCAAATAACGGTTTAGTTATTTTTGAAAATGAAGCAGGTCAATCACCAAAGTTAAGAAAAATGTTAGAAGAAAAAGGGTATGCTATTGAATGCACGAGAAAAAATGGAAAATGTGAAGAAAGAGTTATTGTAGCAAGGAGGATAAGATGAGAGTATTAATTATAGGGGGTTCTGGATTTCTTGGTTCAAAGTTAGTAGGATCTCTTAACGGAAATCCTCAATCAACTTATCATCAAAATAAAATATTCCCTAATCAAATTCAAATGGATTTAGCTGATAAAGAAAGTGTAAGAAGATGTTTGAATCGAACAAAACCAGAAGTAATTTTTCATTGTGGGGGATTAACTGACACAGACTTTTGTGAATCTAATCAAGACTTAGCAAACAGAGTAAATGTTTCTGGAACTAATGAATTAGTAAACGGTTTCGATGGAAAAGTTATTTATTTTTCTACAGATTATGTATTTGATGGAGAACATGCACCTTATGATGAAAAATCGGAGCCAAATCCTCTTAATCATTATGGAAAAACAAAACTTGCTGCTGAAAGAGTGGTTTTAGAAAAATCTCAGAATTTAGTTGTAAGAGTTTCTGGTTTGTATGGATTTAATGGAAACAATAATAGATTTTTAGATGGACTAAGAAGCAGAAGAGTTATCAAAGCAAGTCAAGAATTAATTTCAACTCCAACATATATTGAAAATTTAGCAAGAGCAGTTCCAGAATTTATAGGTATGTCTGGAATTTTACACTTTACAGGAGAACAATCATTTTCAAGATATAACTTTGCTAAATTGGCTGTTGAAAGTTTTGGATTAGATGCAGAAGTTGTTGCTCAAGAAAGCAATGGAATTGCAAGAAGACCTAGAAATTCTTCTCTTGTTAGTGTTTATAATTTAAAAAAAACACCAGTTGATGAAGCACTAAAAGAAATTAGGAGAGCAATATGAAGAGAACAAAAAAACTTCAGAAAGTATGTGAATTAGGATTAGAAGCAGTTCCTCCGTTTAATTTTAAGTATACTGTTTACAAACCCTCTCATTTTCCAACAAAATTAGAAGATTTTGATGAGACCTCTGAAACAATGTATAGGACACTAAGGTTAAGCCAAAATAAAATTATTGGATTAAAAATGACCGATCTTCAGAAAGTCAGAGGAAAAGAAGGACTTATGGCTGAAATTTTTTCTAATAAGGCATTAACAGAGGAAGATTTACAAAAAGTTCAAGACCATATTAGTCACGCTTATGGTTTAGATGAAGACATAAAACCATTCTATAAAGCAGTTGCTAATGGCTCAAGTATTCAAGGACCAATAAAAAATCTGAGAGGAATGAGAGTTAGTTGTTTTGAAACTTTATTTGAAATTTTGAATATCTCTTCAATGTTGCAGAATACAACAGTTAAAAGAAGCGAGCAAATGATGGAAAAAATGCTATCTTCCTTTGGTAGAAAAGTAAATTATGATGGAAGACAACTTTATGTTTTTTATACCCCTAAAGATATAGCACAGTCTTCGGAGCAGAAATTAAGAGAATTAAAAGTGGGATATAGAGCAAAATTTTTAATGGAAATAGCTAATCATTTTTCAGCTAATGCAGATTTAGAAGAGAGACTTAAAATAATGAGTTTTGAAGAAGCTAAAGATAAACTTATGGAAATAAAGGGCGTCGGACCATATTCTGCTAGAATTGCGTTATTTCAATATCTAAGAAGACCTAATGAAATTAACTTTGACTCTTGGAAGAGGAAGATATTTTCAAGATGCTTTTTTGGCAACGAAAATGAAGAAGTAGAAAAGGTTGAGAGAGAAGCAAAACAAAGATGGGGAAATTGGATGGGTTATGCTGGACTGTATGTTATAGAAGATCTTTTTGTTAAAAATCCAGAAATGCAATATTGGAGGAAGAAAGATGAAATTAAGAGAAATTGAAATTAGAGAAAATCCAAAATTAAGAAAGAATTTTGAAATAAGAGGCAGAGCAAATCTTGAGACTCATCTTTATTTTCAAGAAAGAGGCTATGTAGAAACTGAGACTCCCGTATTAACACCCGAATTAGAAATAGCTCCGATAAGACAGTTTTCTGTAAATGGAGGCGATAGACCTTTTTTAAGAATGACTGATACGGAATTTTTAAGAAGATTGTTAGTTGGAGGATTTGATAAAATATATCAACTATCTAAACACTTTAGATTAGGAGATCTTAATTCTAAAAGTTATCCAGAGTTTACACAACTATCTTTAGCTGTTAAAGGAACAGATTATGTTCAATTAGCACATGCAGTTGGAGATTATATGATTCATGTTGCAGAAAGAATTAATGGAACAACTAAGGTGGACGCTTTTGGTCAAGAGTTAGATCTTAGAGAACCCTGGAAGATATTAAGTGTGAAAGATGCTTTAGGAGAATTTGCAGATATAGACTTAGATAAAAATTTAAAGGTGAACAATTTAGAAGAAACATTAAGAAGAATGAATATACCAACGCCTTCCGAAGCTACAGATTACTCGGGAGTAATAAGATATACAATCTTAATGGAAAATTTACTTGATCATTGGGTTATTCCAAATTTTAAAGGAGCTTTATTTTTGAAAGAATATCCTTATGAACTTGGAGGTCCAGGCAAAGAAGTAGAGAACAAACAAGGATATAAGCAAAGAGGGGAAGTTTTTTTTAATGGTATAGAGCTACTTAACAGCGTTTCCACCCAGACAAATGGCGGGAAATTAAGAAAAAGATATAAAGAAACCTTAGATTTTCAGCTTCAATCCGGAAAATGGGGTGGTAAAAGGTTAGATGAAGAATATCTTTGTTCGATAGAATCTGGAATTCCAGAATCTGCTGTTATGAGTTTAGGTTATGACCGATTTTTAATGATGCTAACTAAATCTAAGAATATAAGAGATGTTTTAATCTTTCCAGTTCTTGATAATGGAATATAAATAAAATGTTAAAAACAGATTTACATACGCACAGTATTGCAAGCGGACATGCATTAAATACAGTTTATGAAATGGTTGCAGGGGCAAAGGAAAAAGGAATGAGTTTAATTGGAATAGTTGAACACGGTCCATCTATGGAAGGAGCGCCGCATGAAGGTTATTTTTGGGTTTCTGATCAATTAGATGAACTTTACGGAGTTAGAGTTCTTTTAGGAATAGAAGCAAATATTTTGAATGAAAGAGGAGAAATAGATCTTAATGGAGAACTTCTTGCAAAACAAAGAGTTGTTATTGCAGGATTGCATGCAAGAACCCCTTATAAAACTAATAATCTAGAAAGCAATACTCAAGCATTGGTAAATGTCATGCAAAATCCTTTAGTTCAAATTATTTCACACCCATATAGAACAGATTTTCCTGTTGATATCGGAAGAGTTTTTCATGAAGCATACAAAACTCAAACCTTGCTGGAATTAAACAATCAGGTTTTTACTCAACAATTTTCTCATGAAGTTTTCTTGGAAACCTACAAAAAACTTGTAGGTTTATCCAAAAGATACGGACATCCATTGATAGCTGGTAGTGATGCTTATGTTGCTAAAAAAGTAGGTGAGGATTCCTCAATAGTGGCTGCTTATGGGCAAATAGGATTAACTCCAGATATGCTAATAAACAATCATCCAGAGGAATTAATAAAATGGAAGAAGAAAAGATAATTGAATTTTTGAAAATAAGCGGTCTTAATCTTTATGAGTCTAAGATATACTTTGCTTTGTTAAAATATGGTAAAGTGAGTAGATCTGAAATCTATAAAATTGCTGATATTCCTCAAAGCAGGATATATGATATCTTAGTCGCATTATCAATCAAGGGGTTAATAAAACAATCAAATCAATCAGTTATCCCAGAACATCCAAGAAAGATAATCAATTCTAATAATTACACTAAAAATAAAGATAAAATGAGTCTCCTTAAAAATAAGTTGGAGATTCAGCTAGCAGATATTAGCAAGAGAGTAGAATTAATACAAAATGAGGAAAATATTTTCCATGAACTTGAAAAAATGTACGACTCTCCTTCAACTCAACATCCAATTGTAAACAGATTTTTGTCTTTGTTTAAAGAATCAAAAAAAGAAATTTTGTGCTGTACTACTCTCCCAATTCTTTATCCTTCTGGAGAATTTTATGATGAAGTTTTAAAAGCAGTTGATAGGGGGGTTTTGTACAGAAGATTACTTGGGTTTGATTATGTTATGGCTCAAGGAGGGAAGTCAATAGTTGCTGATGAAAAAAGAGGAATAAAGATTAAAGTAATTTCTGAAGCAAGTATAAAAGAGAAATATTATGTTGTTGATGGCTCTTATGTTTTTTTAAGAGTTATTAAATCTACTTTGGATTTGGAAAACGAAGAAGCTTTTATTTTTGAACAAAAAGAGATTGTTAACTCCTATAAAGAAAGCTTTGAGAAATTATTGGAAGAAGGAGAAACTTTGAACTCTTTTCTTAAGAGAGTAAAATCCAAAATAATATTAGATAAAGAATATGGTTCTATTTTAATGGATGTTTTTGAAAATGGAAGAACTAACAAAGAATCTCTATTTAAGAAATTTGAATCTCAAAAATCAAAAGTTCAAGAATTAATTAAAAACGGGGTTTTGAAAAGTTCTGAAGTTAAGGGTGTGTTGATTATTAATGTTTCTGCTTTATTTAATGTTTGAATCTAGACAGAGATTTATACATTGATTTTTAATGGGAAACTCCCTTTAACTTAACAATGCACTTTAGCAGCAGTATCTCCGATGCTTATAAAAAATTAAGGAAGCTCCAATAACCTTTTATCTAGTCGGGATGAATTGATATTATAGCCGTTATTCCAGAACAGAGATTTAATGTTTATTATTAATTTGGTAATCAGTTGGATAGATTGGATAAGTTGCACAAGTATGCTCATTAAGGGGAGATTACAAATTATGCCTTGTATAAGATATGTCATCACAAAGATAACGTAATTTGCCTTGGCACTTTATTCTTTGATTTATCTTTAAACTTATAGTTATGAAAACTCATCGGAGATATTGAGCAGGTTCTGTTAACTTATTGCAGGCAGTTGTTGTTTTATTTGAAAGTCTAATTTTAGATCCTAAAGTAAATTTGCAAGTTTCTTTATGCCTTTTTTGCTGTGTGTGTAGATTTGTGTGGTCTTTAAGTCCCTGTGTCCTAAAAGTTGTTGAAGGTATCTTATGTCTGCTCCTGCTTCAAGCAAGTGAGTTGCGAAACTATCTCTTAAAGTCTGAGGAGTTATTTTTTTCTTTATTCCTGATTTCTTGGAGGTAGATTTGATAATCTGCCGGATTGTTCATTTATTCTATTTTCCTTCTCTTCGGGAAATAAAAATTGAACTTCCTCTTTTCCAGCACCAAGCAGATAATTTCTAAACGATTTTCATATTCGCTTCTGAAGTTCATCTTTAACTCAAACACTCCGCGTAAATATTCGGATGATGACCCATATGCTCCCTCCACGACTCTTCGGTGTATCCGGGCTGTGGCGTGCATAAATCTTCTCCGGATTTTCCCGAATCCTTCCATGCATAAATCATTCCGGGAAAAAACGTCATCAGTAAAAGAAGCAAAACCATGATTCCGGCAACTATATACAAAATAATTTTCTTATCCATTATGGCAAATCCCTCCTTTCATTTTTTTCTTATGATTAAGCATTAAACCAATTCCGATAACATTTGACAAAATTCCAACGCCCAAAAACCAACTTTGATAATTAACTAAAAAGAGTGCAAATCCTGATACTCCGGCTATCGGAATCATGTTCAAAAGAAAGTGACTGCAACACGCAATCATGCTTCCTCCGGAAATTGTTCCCGTTCCTGCAACAGCGCCAGTGAGTTGTGCAGTGTGCCTGATTGAGGCAAATAATCCAATTTGAATTCCAAAGCCAATCGCCAATGGGAAGATTAGATACCACAAAATTCTCAGATTAAAAAATGCGAACTCTATTCCTTGAAAAATCGAAACAACACCTATATAAAAAGCAAGAAGACCCAGAGCCGAGAACACTCCATAAAGAGTTGCGTTGGATTTTTTTCCCATCTCACTCCATGCAACACTCCAGCAATTTCTTTACCGACGCAAAAATACTTTTTGTTTCTTTCTTCTTTATTTCAATTTTCCCAGCTTTCTTCATGTTAATGTTCAGTTTCCAAAAAAGTCCGTAAAGTTCCGCCGCATCATTATACATCTCCTTTGCCTCTTTTCCTTTTCCTTCGTGAAGCAATCTATTTCCAACCTCAAACAACCTCATACTTGACGCTAAAAAATGCTTGCTCATACACCACTTCTCACTGTCATCATCTCTCTTAACAATCAATCCAAGAAGCCTCTTCCTCAACTCCCTTACTTCATCTAAAATTTTCAAATACTTTTCATCTTCCGTCTTCATATAACTGAAAAAAGCATGCTCTTCCAAACTGACTAAATTCATAAGACCAATACTTAAATCTTCCCACGCAGAAATATCCAAATCTGACTTCTCCTTCACTTCATTGATTTTCCTGATAAAATTTTTAACTTTCATTTTAAACTGTGAATTGGATTATCAGGGAGGTGATAATCAACAAACCAAACGTTATCAAAATTCCCTGAAAAGGAATTCCTTTTCCGCCCCTTTTTTCTTTTATTTTTACATTTAACCCAGGGGAGATGAAAGTGATTACCCCGCCAAGGAAACTGCCCGCCAAAGCATAATTGACAGCATATGTTTTTCCGTATTCTCCCGCAAAGGAAAGATACAAAGGCCCAATCGTGCTGAAGACAGGAAGCAGTGGAAAAACCGTCGTCAGGAAAATTCCAAGAATAATCAGGGTTCTCTGGAAAGGGATGTGTCTCTTTTTTGGCAGTTTTGCGAACCACATTCCCATTGACATAGCAAATGCCCCGACAAATAAAGCGACAACTATTTTGCTAACTCCAAGCCATACAGCCGCGCCAGCAGCAGCTCCCGCACCGACGGTGCATAAGGGACAGTGGGCACTTGCCAGAGGAAGCAAAATAATTAGGGATAACATGCTAATGATTTTTCTCATGCAATCAAACAGAAAGTATTTTATTTAAGGACTTTTGTGAAACTGGTTTCAGCAATATATTTGGCAATTTAGAAAAATTAATGCCTTTGCAACCAAACTTAGGAGTTCAAACAAAATCTGATTTAGTTTTACGAGATATTGATTTACTCAAACAATTCAATAGTTGCGAAGTTGGTTTTACGATTACAACTTTAGACGACAATCTTCGCAAAGAAATCGAGCCATTTACTTCGCCTGTTCAAAACAGAATTAAAGCGCTCGAAAAATTGAAAGAGGCAGGAATTAAATCTTATGTTTTTATCGGACCAATATTACCCTTTTTGACAGATTGGAAACAAATTATTTTGAAAACTAAACATTGCTCTGATTTATATATGTTTGAAAATTTGAATATTGCAGGCAGTATTTGGGGTTCTGTCAAAAAATGGCTTAAAGAAAGACATCCCGAACTGATTGAAAAATATGAGTGCATTTACTTTTCTAAAAGCGATTATTGGGGGAATATTGAAAATGAAATAAAACAATTTTGTAAAAAGCAGAAAGCTGATTACAGGATTTATTTTCATCATAGGAAGAAATCGCTCGGGCTCAAAAACTTTGATTTTTTGCCTTCGGGACGTTGCACTAAAAATCAATCCCTAACGGGAGAATATAATAGCGATTCTGAAGAGGAATATAGAACGCATGGAGAGGTAATTTCTTAAATTGTAAATGCTAAATTTTTTGAGATGAAATTTTTCAGAGAAATTGTTTTAGCCGGAGATTTTTCTTCAAGTTTCTTATTAGTAACTATTAAATAATAATTACAGAAAGATTTTTAAAGTATTTTAGCTTGCTTATAGTACACAAAACTGAAATTTCATAGCCTATTGGCACTCCCGTTTCGAGCAATTCCATCTTGAATTGCTTTACTAAACAAACGACAACGAAAGGAGATACAAGAAACCACGGGAGAAAGTCTGAAATGTTAGATGAAAAATCTGCGTTTTAGATTTTGAAAGAGAAAGCCACCGAGTTTTTTCTTTAGCTTGGGCTTTGAGATTCGGATGGAATTCTTACGAAATACCACCGGAATATCCACTTCGAGGGTATTTCACTTCTACAAACCACAGGAAAAAGTCTGGAGTCATGCGTTACGAGACTGAGTTCCCGAGTCGCATCGTCATGACCGCTCCGCGCTCAAAGAAGAGCACGAGGAGTCTGCGCAGAAAGGAGAGGCGCCACAACAAGAGGCGGAAGAAAGGAGGTGTTGGTCCGGGAGATGTCTCGATTCATCGTTCTCCCCGAGTCACTCAGCACAGGGGGTAGAGCGATGCTCCACGGAAAGGAGATCGTCCCTGATCCGGACGACTGCGAGACCGGATTCTGGGAGAGACTGCTCGCTACTTCCGATCAGGGGAAGAGTGAGGAAGACCTTCTCCACGACACCACCCATCGGATTCGACCGATGAACCTTCAGCTGATTCGGTTCAGCGACGGGAGAGCCCGCAGCACCAAAGAAACCGGAAGGATTTCCCGTCGCATCAGGGAAGCCGAGAGGCTCCTCGAAGCGAATCAGAGGGAGACCGCCATGCTGCTGAAGAGAGGGGATGCCGTTGAGTAGGTTTCCGAAGACAAAGAAGAAACCAGCAGGATGGGTGATTCTTCCCAGAAGGTCCCCTGTCTTCGTTCCCCGGAAGGGTAATGAGGAAACGGCATACATCAAGAGGATGTTCCGGTTCTGTGGTCCCGACGAGGGCAGTAATGGAAGCACCCTAAAACTGCCTTTCCGGCAGGTTGACAGCCCAAACACTGCCAAGGGCACTGGCTGACTTTCTTCCACGACGCACCACTTCAACAACTTGCACACCAGCTCGAGAAGTTCGATTTTCCGAAGAGAGAAATCTCTTCGAAGAGAGGGAACTTCACCGCACCCACCAACCCCATTCCCCAGGACCCTCGTCTGAGCATCTCCGACTGCGTCAATCTCTTCTCTCCTTCTTGTCGGGGAAATATCAGATGAGGGTCCTTTCAGCACAAATCCCTACGACAACTCTCTTCCTCCCCTTGACTTAGAGATTCTCTCCTTGAAGGTTTCCGTAGCCGCCGGGTGCATCACGCTGCTCGATTATGGATTCTTCAGAAGAGAACCTCTCCAGTTTCTGACAACTCCGGTCAAAGTTCAGGAGTTGATCTAAAGAAGTTGGTTACAGCTGGACCCTCCTCAGCAACCGACTTTCATCAATAGAGAACGCAATCGTGGTCGAGCGCGTCTTGGCAGAGAAGACAGGATCGCGATCCCGCAGGCGTTCCCTTAGGGAACAAACCCTCAGTTCCTTGTAACACTCAGCTTCGACTTGGGCTGTTTTCCTGCACAGCAGTGAACAGAAAGTAGGCGAAGCTGGGTCGTCTCCTGGAAGGCAATGAGAACTTCCGCCCTGTGAGCTCCTGAGTTTGAGCCGGCAAGAGAACTTCAGCAATCTCTCCTTGGCGGGATGGATTTGCGTAAGAAAAAGAAGTTCTTCTCATTTTTGCTGGCGACGCGAAAGCGAGCATTCAAATTCAGTCTCCTCTGAAGCTCCAGGGCACCTTACTCTTCTGAGGAGCACTCCCCTCAGAAGTTATGGGATTGTCCTTCCCCCGGCTGTTTTGTTGCACCGGGCATTGGGGAAAGAGAACAATCCTGAATAAACCCGGTCCCGTTCAGTCTTCCACGCAAGGCAGTACCTCTGGCTTGTGGATCCAACGAAACACGGAAGATCCCGAACGGGACCGGACCCCCTCTTTCTAAGTGTGAAGTTTCGGATGCCACTGCGAAGAGCAGGAACCAGACCGAAACTTTTTTAAACTCTATTGTGCACCATATAGTATGCTAAAGGAAAGAATAATCAGCGAATTGAAGAAAAGAAAAGAACCATTGACTCAAAGAGAAATAACAAAAAAAATTTCAAAAATAAACAGGGCAGTTCTTCTTGGATATCTTAGATGCTTGGCGGATTTGGGGAAGATTAAATCAAAGAGGAGTGGGAAGACTATAATTTACTATATTTAATAAATGAATCCCCAAACAGAGCAAAGCACAGGGGTATCAAATAAACGAGATTAACATTAATTGATTAATATCTCTTCCCTGATTTTTATATACTCTTTCATTTCTTTCCCACCATAATTGTCGCCGACGGTATCGATGTGACTTCATTCAGTTAAAAAATGTCTGTCCAAAAGTTCTTTTCTAACATCGGGAAATTTTTTATTTTTTTTGCATTTATGCTTTTGCAAATTCGCATAATCTCCGATAGATAATCTCTTGGTCTCTCCTCAACCAGCAAATGCATATGATTATTTTCATAACTAATTGCGTGAAACTTTAGATAATATCCCTCTTCAATTCCTTTCAGAATTTCTCTGAAAAACTCGAAGATTTTATGCCAATTAATGACTTGCGATATTTAATCATAAAAACCATATGATATCTGATTCTAAAACTGCAGTGATGTAGTGAGGAGCAAACCTATCTTCATAGAATTATTAATTTATTGTTCTATAAAATCATCCGACGCAGAGCATCAGGGCAGTATACTCAAGAGGGAAAATCAGATTTAAAAAAACTCTTGCAGTCCTTTTTGCTTTTTTTCTTCTTTGACTTTTTTTATTTTCTCTATTCCGGAATCAATTCTTGCCGGGGAGAAATCATGTTCCAATAGAATTTTTTTTACTTTGTCTTCATCCAAATCTCTGAATTCAACCTCCCCATTATGGGAAACTTCATAATTATGAAAATGCTCAAAAATTTCCTGCCAGTTAAAATTAAGTTCGTAATTTTTGCTTCTTTCAATGTATTCGAAAATTTTTACAGGATACTTATAGTTTTGAACCAATTCTAAAGCTTTTTTTTGACCCAAGCCCCTGACTCCGCCAGGGTTATAATCCGTGCCGACGAGAATTGCAAGGCAAATAAGCTGGTCTTTGTCTATTTGAAGTTGATTTAATACTTTTTCAAAATTGATTAGTTCTAATTCCACATCGACATAGAGTCCTGTGGAGGTTTTTCTTTTTCCAGATAGTGTTAGGTTTCTAATTAAAATGGGCGTTCCATAAAGTAAAGCGTCGAAGTCCTGTGATGCTGCTGCCCAAACTTTTCCGGTTCTGCAAAGCAGGGATGCTTCGGCCTCTCCTTCGCCCGGTGCCTGAATAACAGGTATTCCCATTGCCTCAAGAAGTTCCTTACTCTCATTTATTATCTCATCAGTTAGGCTAACAAATCTCCCTGAAAATTTTTTCATTCCTTCCCTATCACCAATTCCTTTCGCCGTTTCAAATTTCTCCTTGGCAATTCCTTTTTGCTCTCTTCTTCTTTCAAGTTCTGCTTTTTTTAATTCAGGAGGTTTTCCATCAAAAACATAAACAGGAATTATTCCTTCCTGAATTAAATTAATATTTCTATAAAAAAGTCCCGACAAATGAGATGTGATTCTTCCTTTGTTGTCCATCAGTGAAGTTCCATCCGGTTGCCTGATTGTTGTTAAAAATTGGTAAAGAGTGTTGAACGCGTCTATTGCGATTATTTTTCCTTTAAGTTCATTATGACTAATTTCTTTTTTTGGAATTATATCTGAAATTGAAACTCCCATAAAATTAACAGGTTTATGAAATTAATAAAATTATCCTTTTATTTGTATACGTGACTAATTTTAGAATATTTAATTTGTTATGCTTTAATTGTAAAAAACAAAATATTTCTAAATACAATGTCTCTTATGAGTTAGTTGAAACTCATTGAAAAACAGATGTAGTTGAAACTTTCTTTAACTAAATAAACTTTTTGGAGATAACAGTATCTCCGATAGTTATAAATAGATTTTAGAATAAGCACGACGAAGTCGACAATCTCAAGGGAAGGTAACCGTAGGAAACTGTTAGTTTCCTCGGAAAT
>Ga0210057_1003225_pt1 | contig 22623 bp, 19 predicted proteins | sample CryGeyCG2114_010_2_FD_183968 | JGI IMG/M metagenome (GOLD analysis project Ga0210057, IMG submission 183968) | Groundwater microbial communities from aquifer - Crystal Geyser CG10_big_fil_rev_8/21/14_0.10 (SPAdes) (version 2) | ecosystem: Environmental > Aquatic > Deep subsurface > Groundwater ...
CATTAATTGTTTGTTACTTAAAACTTTTCGGTATTTTTTGGCTTCCTTGGCCCAAAGAGTTGTTAAATCCACTGCGGTTTTGATTTTGGCTTTTGAATCTTTGGAACTGGGACAGACATCCAAAATCATCGCGATATCCGAGCCAATAATTTTTTGAATCTCCAAAACTTTTTTAGGTGTTAAAATATGTTTACTGCCATCAATGTGCGAACTGAATTCTACCCCCTGGGGCATAATTTTACGAATCTTGGCCAGAGAAAAAACTTGAAAGCCGCCACTGTCCGTTAAAATTGGTCCAGACCAATTCATCATTTGGTGTAAACCGCCTTGGGTTTTTAAAACTTTTAGTCCCGGTTGCAAATAAAGATGATAAGTATTGGACAATATAATTTGCGCCCCCAAATCTCTAACTTCGCTGGTGGTTAGATTTTTGACCGCCGCCTTGGTGGCAATGGGCATAAAAAACGGCGTTTCAATGTCACCATGCGCCGTTTTCAATATCCCCAATCGAGCCACAGATTTCTTGGATTGTTTAAGAAGTTTATACATTAATTATTTTTTACTAATGGCCGAACTGCCAAATTTAACAATTTAACTAACCAAATTATTATTGAACAATACCATTAATTTTGCCTAAAATCGGATCATTAAATGAAGTGGTAATCGCTTTAATCTCCTTGGACACGGTTGTGCCGGTGTTGGAATCTTTGGCTGAGAGACTAATACCGGACAATAAAATCAAAATTCGACCCCGATCATTAGCTGATGGATTAATACTGACATTAAATGAGGCCACCACCGATCCGGCCGAGTGTTTTAAATTAGCAATCCGCCAACTCACTTCACTGGTAGCGGCATTATACACTAAATCGCCAACATCATGATTTTCTCGATTAACCCAAGAAACATTATTAGGCAATTTCGCCTTCACCTCAATATTTTCTACATCATGAAGATTATTGGATAATTCCAGATAAATATTATAAGTCGAAGCTTCACCAACTTTTGGCTCAATCGGGCCCAAGCCCAAAGGCACATCCTCTTCACTATAGTAGCGAGCCGCCGCCACTATCCCTAAATCAGAATTAACGGAATTAACAATGGTTTTGGTGGTCACCGACGACTCCCCGCTTAATTTACCACTTTGGGTGGCCTTGGCTTCCACAAAACTTTCTACGCTAAATTTATCAATATTATAATCACCAACGGACGAGGCGTCATTGACTCGCACTTGCCAAGAAATATCCCCCTCTTCATTAGCCCCTAATTTTAATAATTTTGGTATGTGACGACCGGTCCAAATTATAGAATTTTTTTCTCTTACCCCTTGATTTTCATCCTTTAAAGTATCCCAATTTAATATTTGGGAATTTAAATTGGCCTTGATTTGAATATTTTCTAGATTTTCTTCACCGGTATTTTTAAAATGCAAAGTATAAACTAATAAATCACCAAAACTAATCGCTTGATCCTCGGCTGAACCATTGATAATTAATTGCAAACTTAATTGATCTTTAATCACCTCAGTAATAAAAGTTTCTTCATTTTGTGGATAATAATCACCATTATAATTAAGCAAAGTCCGAGCCACAAAATTCATATTACCACCGGTTTTGGCGCTGGCATAATTACCTTTAATTTTAATTTCCCCACTCGCTTTGGCCTTTAATTCTTTTAATTCCCAAATATTATTAACTTCTTTACTGGCGCTGGGTTCGGCCGAGGCAAAAACAAAAGACTCCGGAAAATCCACTACAATTTGCAAATCAGTATAATCTTGGTCTGACAAATTTTCGTACTTCAGAATATATTCAGACTCCTGATTAGCCAAAGTTTTTTCTGGACCATTAATAGTTAAAATTAAAACCGAACCAGAAATAACGACATCCACAATCGCTTCTTGTTTAAAATTAGCATTCAAATTAGCCGGTTTAAAATTCAAGACCCCTTTAAAGGTTTGAGTGGATTTAATCGCCCCGATCATCTGACCTTTTAATTCAATTTTTTTAGACTCACCAACATTTAAAGCGCTCAGACTCCATTTATTTTTCTTGTCGCCACTGGCACTGGGCAGGGCATTAATATATTCAAAATTATCCGGATAAAAAAGTTCCAACTCCAAATTATACAAATTAACTTTTTCTTTATTGGTAATAGTAATAGTATAAAGACTCTCTTGACCAGAAACCATGGTAATCGGCGTTTCAATTTTTAAATTAATACGCTCGTTAGTAAAATTATTATTCTCTAATTTAGAAAAAACTAAAAACCCAATTATCGCCACCACTAGTAAAACTGAGAAAATGCCAATCAGCGAATAAAGAATGGTTTTCCACAGCGGTCTTTCGGTTTTTTCTAATCTGGTTAAATCCGGTATCTCGCCGTCCACATCAGTATAAACCTCAGTTAACTTGCGTTGCATTTCCGCATCACTTTCCAAATCTGATTTGGTCACTATACCTCGGGGTTGATTCTTTTGAGTAATTAATTTAGCCACATCATCTTCCATAGTGTTAACTGATTTTTTTTGAGCTAGTTTATTTTTTTTTGTTTCAATAATTTTTGATTTAGAAAATTTAATTGGCATAGCTAAATCTTCGGTCTTGGAATCTGGGGAATATTTTTTAACAGACATGTAAATTATATATTATTAATGTAATTTAATTTTTAAGTCCAATAAAATAAAATAAATCTTGTTGCAATTTAGCTTCATAAGTGCTGACCCCGGCCGCCGAATTAACCGCGCTAGGATAAGACACATTAATTTGCCTCTCAACTGGATATTGAACCTGACCCACGAATTTATCATTTTGACTGCCGGATTGTTTTTGCACCAACAAACTATATGAATCCTGATTGAAGGGAGCGATAAAAGTGGCTTTAATTTTATTTAAAATCCCAGTTGATTTTACTTCAGTTTTATTTAAATTAATTTTAAACGGTAATTTATAAACCAACAACACTTCTTGAGATTCACCGGGCTTAATCGTCACCCAATTGGCAAAAACGGTTTTGTTATTTTCATTATAAATTCTAGTCAAACTAGATTGGTCAATCAGCGCTGATCTCTCATTAGATAATTTGGGATCCAATTCCAAATATTCTTCAGGCAAACGAAATTCTTTTTCCGCCGGACGCTTAAAACCTTTAGCTTGCAACAGCTGACTACCCAAAGGCACATAAACTCTAAGGTAACTTCTGTTTGGGACATTAGTAAAAATTTCATCAGTTGGTCCAAAATTACTGCGATTAATCACCAAACTGTCAATAATAGAACCATCAGCTAAAATTTTAGCCTGATGATAAATTTCTTGATTAACCACGCCGTCGGTTTTACCGCCACCGATATTGGTGGCCACCACACTCAAATAATCCTTTTCAGTATTCTTCATTTTTCCAGCCCAATTATTTTGAGCCACAAACTGTTGGGCTTGATCATTAAACATATAAATCTGAATATCTTTTTCAGCCAAGCCTTGATCAAACGCCGCCACCAACCCCAACATATTATCAGGCGAAACATTAAAAATTTGTTCGATTAATTTTGGCGCTAATTCCGCTAAAATTTTCTTGGGCTGTTTTTTGTCGGTGTATTCTATTTCCACACTTTTTTGTAATTCCATTTCAAAATTAGCCGAGGTAATCGTCTTTTGGTAATCCGGCATCTCAATCGGCCCAACGATACCAAGCAAACTACCCAACCAATCAGAATTAATGGCGATCACCCCATCAATAGTTGGACCATTGCTTTTGTTGTAAAAATAAGCAATATTCTGAGCGGAAGTCGGCCAATCTGACCACCAGTTAGTATCTTGAAACTCCCACTGAGGATTAACTAATCTTAGTGGCTCTGGTGATTGTAATAATTTGGTTAGTCCGGCCCGCAAATCATAAGTCCCGCCGGTAGGCATCGCTACCCCTTCCAAATTACCATTTTTGAAATCAGCTAAAGCCAAACTACCCATAAAGCCACCGCTGGCTCGAAGTTCGTTGTCATTTTGGAAAATAATCAAATATTTTTTCAAATCTTTTTCACCTAAAAAATCAATAGCAAACTGCATAATGGCATCGGACTTCTTTAAACTGGCGACAAATTTAGGCAAATTATTTTTTAACTGTAAAAACTTTTCTTGATCGCCTGGTGGCAAATGTTTAATATTAATTTTATCCAAATTAACCTGAGCTGATTCTAATTGAGTTAAAGCTTCATTATTACTAGCTTTAAAATTTTTGATTCGTGAAGATAGAGAAAAATTAGATTCACCAGAAAAATCAGACAAACCAACAATTAAATACTCTCCGGCTTTGGTTAATTTTTCACCCAAATCCAATAAATTTTTACCACTTCTAAAAGTATTATTCAAAGGAATAATATCAGCCATCACGGTTAGAAAAGATTTTATTTCATTTAATTGATCTTGGGCGGACACAAAATCAGCATTAGCATTCACTAGATATTTTTCCGCTTCGCCTAAATTAAAATCACCCAACGCCCCTTTGGCTGATTCTAGGTTATTTAAAGCTTCTTCGGTTTGACCTAAAACTCGACCCTTGGTTAAGATGACATCTTGATAATAAAAATAAGATCTCACCGGAATAGCAATAATAATCGCTACTACCAAAAAAGTTAAAAGTGGTTTCAGAGCCAGACGATCAATGGCCCACTGATCAAAAAATTTTTCCAAACTAAATTTAAAATTCCAATTATAATAACGGGGCTTAAAATTTTTAATTGGTTTTTCTTGGTTTATAATTGATAAAACCGGTGTAGTTTTAGTGGTCATATCCAAAACCTCATCCTTAAGAACATACGGCCCGATTATTTGAACATAGACCTGCTTGATAATTAAAGCTAGAGCCACTATAATTTGATTTAATTTGGAGACCAAAAAAACCACCAAATTGATCACTGCAATTTCCTGCCACAAATCCAAATGACTATCTTTTAAATTTTTTTTAACCAAAGGTAATTTAGGCGAAATATTTACTCGATAAAATGGCTGGCGAACTAAAAAAATAGTATTTTTAATTAACTTTTTGAAAAAATTTAATATTTCGCTGTTTTCCAACGCCAAAAATTCAAAAACTAATATTTTTTGCAAAAAATTACCGCCCGGTAAATCACTATATTTAAAATCAGCGTTATTATCCATCTTTGGTTTAACTCGCTCAATATATTTCTGGGCGGCTAAATTTAAAAGATGGGGTGAAGCGTATTGATCCAGAGGATGACTGATTACCTCAATATTAATAGCCGTGCCACTAGTCGGCCTGACTGGGATATCATAAAAAGTGTCAGATTTTGTATGATCGAACATCACCACATTAAACAATTCATCATTGTTATGGAAAATCTTTTTTACTCTCTGGGATAAGCCGGCTTTTTTCTTGGCTAAACGTTTTTTAACCTTAAGCTTGGGGCCTTTTTTTATGGAGATTTTTTTGTCTGAAGACATTACAAAATTTATTCTTAGTGTTTAAGAAATTTGTATACTTTATGGTTGTTATTATAACATAAATCAACTAAATCAAACAACTTAACTATTTCTAACTGGGGATAAAAAAGAAGCCGACTGATTTCGTCCGCTTCTGATTATAAAATTAAATTATTTTTGGTATTGTTTTAATGTTTCTTGGGCACATTTTAACCAGGAATATGACCCGATATTGGTTAATCCTAATTGGCGCAGTTTCAATATTAATGGTTCATTGTCAATGGTAGTCAAAATCAATTGGCTCAATTCTGTAATGTTTTCCGGATCAAAATACAAAGCGCTATCGCCCAATATTTCTGGTAAACATGTAGCTGATGAACTTAAAACTGGCAAACCATAACTCTGAGCTTCCAGTGGTGGCAAGCCAAAGCCCTCAATTAAACTTGGGAAAACATAAAGCTTGGCTGTCTGATACAAACAACTCAACTCTTCATCACTTAAATAACCGGTCACTAAAACCGACTCTGATAATTTTTTCTCTGTTATTATTTTTTCCAGTCGCTGATAAAAATAATTTTTAGAGCCCACTAAGACTAGTTGTAAATTCGGATTTTGCTTAAGACAAATTTCCAAAGCCGAAATTAAATTTTCTAAATTCTTGTGCGGATAAGCGCTACCCACATAAAGCAAAAAATCTTTGGTGATTCCCAAATCAGATTTTAATTTAGCGCAATCAATCTTTGTATCTATTGGTAAATCTACACCCTCATAGGTCACTGTTATTTTTGATTCATTAATTTTTAGTAACTGGATTATGTCTTTTTTAGTATATTCTGAAACGGTTATTATTTTTTTAGCTCGTTTGGCAACTATTTTAATTATCAGCTGATAAAAAAATAACTTTATTCTATAAATAATTGGATTTAAAGTTGTGGCTCGGCTAGCGGGATAATGAGAAATAATCAGATCATGGATAGTAACAATAAATTTGCCACTATAAAAAATTGGCGCATTGAAATGGGTGAAATGAACTAAATCAAGATTATATTTTTTTAGCAATACGGGAAATAATAATTGTTCCTTTAAACCATAGACTTTAAAATCAGCCAAGACTTTGGTAAAATTTTTAGATTGTGGTTGATAATTATCAAAATTATCTTTTGACAAAAAAATAAAGTACTGATTATTATCATCAATTTTTTCTAATTGCTTGATTAAATTTTCACTATAACGCCCAATACCACCGTGTTTGGTGCCATATAATCTGGCGTCAATGCCTATTCTCATAATACTTGACAAAATTAGTTAAATATGCTATAATTATAAAAGAAGATTTCACAGAAAAGGAGGATATAAATGAAAGAGATTTTCGGAAAAAGCACATTGATTCTGGCTCTGCTGATGGTCTTTTTGGGCCTGACCAGTCAGGTCTTAAAAAACCACCAAGAGCAGGAATGCGGGCTGAGCTTCCTGATGGTCGTACTCCCACTTGGAGTATACTTCTCTCGGGCAGCTTACGCCTATCTGATTAAGTCTTGGTACATATTTGTGCCGGATTTGATTGGAGTAATATTGTCGGTTATCCTGCTTTGGCAGTATATCTGCTATTAGCAGGATAAACACAGGTTGGGGGGATAAAGCAACTGCTTATCCCCTTTTTATTTTCCCAAACTTTTAAACACCTCCAATGTTGCCTGTGCTGTTTTCTGCCATCTATAACTAGCTGCAACTTTTTGACCAGCAATTATAAATTGATCCATTAATTCCTTATTAGTTAACATTATTTCCATAGCCCTAGATATCTCATTTACATTATATGGATCAACAAGTAAACCGCCGTCACCAATTACTTCTGATTGAGAAGAATTAGAACCAACAATTACTGGTGTACCACACGCCATCGCCTCAAGCGGTGGCAAACCAAAACCCTCATAGTATGATGGATAAACAAATAAATCTGCCAAATTATATAGTCCCCGCTTATCAGCTTCGGCTACATAACCGATTAGTTTAATTTTAGCATTATTTCTGACTAATTTCATAATCGCGTCTGATTTCCAGCCCACTCCCCCGCCAATCACCAAATAATGATTAATTTTTAATTTACTGTAAGCTTCAATAATACCTTCAATATTTTTTCTGGGCTCAATAGTGCCAAGATACAAAACAAATTTATCAGGTAGTTTATATTTCTGGCGAACTCGGTTTAATTCTACCGGATTATTAACAACTTGAAATTTAGAATCCACCCCCTCATAAATGACTTTAATTTTTGATTCATCAACCCCTAATAATTCTATTAAATCTTTTTTGGTGTTCTCTGAGACCGCTATCACTCTCTCAGCTTGTTGAATAATTTTTTTAGCAATAATTATCTGATGCCAAAATCTGGATTTTGAAGTTAAAAATTGCGGATATCTTAAATAAGACAGGTCGTGGACAGTGATCACTTTCTGACAATTGACTGAAAGCGCCGAAAAATTAATATTAGGCATAAAAAAAACATCCGCCCCGCCAATCATTTGGTCTATTTTTGGTCTATTAAATAACACAAACATTAAATTCAAAATTTTATTGGAATATTTAAAACCGACATAACTGACATTGGGATAATTAAATTTTGGCAAATCTACCGGCTTGGAATTATTATAAAAAAGAATATATTCATTATTATTATCCAATTCAAAAATTGACTTTAATAAATTAAAGGTATACCAAGAAACTCCAGAATAATTTTCAGCCATCAAACATCTAATATCAATCCCGATTTTCATAATTGTTTTTTATTCTTGATAAAATGCCGTCTATATTATTTTTAAAATTAGCCACGCTAAAATTTTGGGCGTGAGATCTGATAAAATTAGGATTATATTTATGTTCATCAAACCTTATAATTTTATCAGCTAATTCCTCCCACCATTGCTCTTCAAAAAACTCCCCGGTCTGACCATCAATAATCGTCTCGGTCGCTCCGCCTGATTTGTAGGCGATAACCGGCCGACCGGAAGCCATAGCTTCTATAGCGGTAATGCCAAAATCCTCCTCTTGCGGATTTAGATAAGCCAAACAATCAGCATAGAGATTTTTTTTCTGCTCATCTGATACTTTCCCCAAAAATTCTATATTTGGTTTAGCTAAACTCTTTAAATATTTCATTTCCGGACCAACCCCGAAAATTTTAAGCGGAATACCCAATCTAGAAAAAGCCATTACCACTAGATCTATCTTTTTGTAAGGCACCAACCGGCCACCGGCTAAATAATATTTTTTGGGGTTAGATGAAATATAAAAATTATCAGTATCTACCGGTGGATAAACAACATCACTCTCACGACTGTAATATTTTTTAATCCTATTTTTGACCGTTTGAGAATTAGCTACAAAATAATCCACCCGATCAGCCGCTAACCTGTCCCACTGCCTGAGTTTTCTTAAAGTAAAAGGCAAAACCACTTTAACCAACGGATTTACTTTTAAACCTTCAACATAAGAATAAGTATCAGTCCAAAGAAACCTAGTCGGGGTATGGCAATAACAAAGATGTAAACTGCCGGGATTGGTGATGACACCCTTGGAAAAAGCCGAGGTGCTAGAGATAATCAAATCATAATCCATTAGATTATGCCCTTCAGTGGCCAGTGGCATTAAAGCTAGCCACCACTGGTATTTTTTAACTCCCAAGGGAATTTTTTGCAAAAAAGAAGTTATTATTTCTTTATCATTAAAAAAAACATTAGTGTGATGCCTATCAATCAGCAATGTAAAAATTGGCGCTTCAGGAAACATTTCCTTTAACACCATTAAAACCCTTTCCGCGCCACCATCTTGAGCCAGATGATCATGGACTAAAGCAACTTTTAAACTAGCAGTGTAACCGTCCTGATTGGAGGAGTTAATTGTGTAGTTTTCTTGGCTAATCATATTGCCAGTTTATATTATCAGCCGGTTTTTGGCAAACTAGGATTATTATTAAATAAAAAAACCGCTTAAATATTAAGCGGTGTTATCTTTGATATCATCTTTATTGGTTGATTTTTCTAAATCTCGTTTTAATTTATCAACATCAGGCACATAAAATATTTGGCAAATAAAACCCAGTGGGATATAAATCGGCCAAGTCCAAGCTACTATTTGACCAGCCGTTATTAATTTGGGGCTAACCTTCAAACCAACGCTTTTAGCATACCTAGTGAATTGATTTAATAAGGTATTAACTACTGATATGTATAATATAACTAGGTATAGAATTACTAAAAATCTCATTAATCCTCTCCCGGTTGATTTGATGTTGAATGTACTCTAATACCAACTTATCACAAAAAATAATCTTTTGGCAAATAAAAAAGCCAGTTTAAACTACCGACTTTTAAAAACATGATTAAACTACTCAGTTTTTCTTTTTTTCAAAACTGCCAGTGGCGTCTTAAACAAAATAAGTATATCTAATTTCGGACTCCAATTTTCCATATACCACACATCTAATCTAATTTCATCATCGAAGTCAAGATCACTGCGACCCGAAACCTGAGCCATGCCAGTCATCCCTGGTTTGATAGTCAAAACCCGCTTTTGTAAAGTATTATATTTATCCACCTCCTCTACCTCATGAGGTCGTGGTCCCACCAAGCTCATTTTGCCTGCTAAAACATTAAATAACTCCGGCAACTCATCAATGGAAAATCTTCTAATAATTTTTCCAATTCTAGTCACTCGCGGATCATCCTTAAACTTAATCATTGGTGTACCGGCGCGCAAATTCTCTTGACTCTTTAGAAATTCTTCATCAAATCTTTTTTGATGAGCATTTTTCACCATCGAACGAAATTTGAAATATTTAAACGCTTGTCCAAACTGACCAATCCGCTGATAAGAAAAAAATATGCCACCACGGGAGTCAATTAATATTAATAGAGTGGTCAATAGCAAAATTGGAGAAATAATAATTATCAAAAGAAGAGAAATAATTATATCAAAAATTCTTTTATAAATTTTACCCCAGCCATCAAGCCGGGTTTTCTTAACTTCAATAATTGGCAAACCAGCAATGGTATTAAATTCAAAATTAGTAATTGGGGTATCAAATATCCCAGCCACAAATTTTAAAGTCATATGATTCAAATAAGAAAAATCATTTAACCTATTAACTTCCTCATCAGAAATATTAGAATCAGCCACCAGTATTTCATCCACCTTATCACTGGTGATCATCTGATAAACATCTTTTTCTGTGGGCTGGCTAAAATCAGAAAATTCTCCCACCACTCTAAAACCGGCACCAATATCATTTTTAAAATTTTCTATGGCCTCCTTGGCTAATTTGCCACGGCCAATAATAATAACTCGATGAACCCCTAAGCCATATTTATAAAGCCAGTGTTGGATTAAGCGAATTAAACCTCGAGCGATAATAACAAAAATAGTAGTCAAAATCCAACCGGCAATTATAATAAAACGAGAATCAAATAAATTACGAGAAAAGAAAAAGATAAACATCAAAATCGCCACCGCTGTCGATGAACCTAATACAATTTTATATATTTCATCAATTGGTCGTCTGGTGCCACGCATAGAATAAAGTCCGGCCATCGCAAAACCTAATGTCCAAATCAAAGCAATACCCCAAAGTAAAGCCAAATATGATTGAAATGGCAAAGCAAAAATCGCGGGTCTAATTTCTTGAACCGGTTGCCAAAAACGCACAAAATATGCAGCGATGCCGGCTAAAACCACGACCAAATAATCAATAGGTACTAAGCTGGCTGAAATAGCTATTTCTGATCTCTTCATAGACATATGAAGCCCCACCCTTTAATATTTTAAAAAGATAAAGACTTTTATTTAATTAATTTATTGCCCACTTAATAATTTATTATAAATAAAGAGTGGGGGTGTATGTAAATATACTTTAACATATAATACTACCATATAAAAGCCAAATTGTCAACAAAAAAACCGCACAATATTGTGCGGAAAGATATTAAGAAATAAGAGAAATACAACCGTCAAATTGGAAGATGACATCAGACCAGCCTCTCTCCAAAAGTTCCGATCTTATTTGATCTTGAATATCGCCTGGAATAGGGTTTACGGCGCAAGGAGGAATAACAATAAGTCGAAACTTACCATTTTTTTCCTTATTCTTTAACCTTAAACATTTAATTATATGATTAGCAACTTCCATAAAAAGATATTGCTCATCTAACTTATATTTAGTATCTGCATTTAGATTTGGGCCAACAAAAATATCTGCCATTGGAATCTTCTCCTCTTTTATATGTATTTTATACAAAGAACAACCACTAATACATTACCAAATAAAAAACAACTCGTCAATAGAGTTGTTCTTTTTTGTCTAGATAAATCTATAAGCCGAATTCTGTATCCTTGCGGATGATGACAATCTATCTGGATTAACTATTACTAGTTAATTCTAGCCCCCTACTATGTTTGGGGTTGCACCAGGTAGAGTTTACCACTGGGAATCTATTATTAAAATAGACTCTCATACTGCCGGTCGCCGACAGCCGAGTCGTGTAACTTTAGATTAAGGGGATATCCCTTACTTAGCCTAAAACCTCATGACACTTTTCACCTTTTGCGAAATCAGCGTTAGCTGATGAGCAAACCCCGCCCTTTTACATCTTTAACGTATTGTTTAATCTTTTTTTCAAATGCCCCCAACTACTTCCATATTGTTTTAGCATTCTTTCTCTATTTCGAGCATCTTTTTCTGATTTATACACTTCACAGTAAATTAATTTCCATGGTCGATATTTTCTGGTAGCATCAACACTACCATAATTATGATCTTGCAATCGAAGATATATCTTTCTAGATGTAAAACCAATATACAATTTATGGTGATTTAAATCACTTTGTAAAATATATACACAATACATATAAAATAAAAAAGGGCGGGGTAGCTCCTCCTAAAAAGGACTCGCTAGTATAGTCTCTGTGGCACTGGTCCTGACTATACCTCACGATATAGCCGGTGGGCGTTACCCACTACCATGACTTCAATCTTGCGATTAAAGAGTGTTCGGACTTTCCTCTGCCGATTTTGTCTGAGCATAGCGAAGCTACAAAATCGAGTATCCCGCTTTTTGTCCGCTGTTAAGCGGCTAAAGGCGGTGTCTCGTCTCAAACTAATGACAGTAGCCATCCAATTTATCTAGACATTAATATTGTATCATAAAATACTTAATATGTCAATGGTTAAATTTTTTTACAAATAAAAAACCGACTCCTCTTAACCGATTTTATACCTTAATATTTATTATTTAATCGCTTGATCCATCGCTTCATTCACCAATTTATCAGCTTCAATATTATCCTCCCGAAAAACATGGATAAATTTAACTTTTTTAAACTGCTGAGTTAAATTATAAACTTTAATAAATAATGGCGCTAGACCTTCATTTTTGACTTTGTACTCACGATTTAATTGCTTGACTACTAATTCAGAATCCAAATAACAATCAACTTCTTCGGCTCCGACTTTTTTAGCTTCTTCTAAACCTAAAATTAGAGCTTGATATTCAGCCTGATTATTAGTCCCCTCACCAATATATTTTTTAAATAATTTCTTATTGTCACTAAATTCCAAAACCACCCCAATCCCAGCCGGCCCGGGATTGCCTCTGGCACCGCCATCGGTATGTAATTTTGCTTTGATCATAAATATTTTATTAACTATCTAATAATTATAGCAGAAATTTGTTTGCCAAAAAATTAAACCTCGCTCCTCATTAAATCTATGACTTTTAATTGTAAATCTTTATGACCATTCCACTTATTAATACCCAGTTCAAAAACCACATCAATACTATCGCCCACCTTCAATTCCGCACACCAATCACCAAAAGAAAAACCGATAATTTTGTGAACGACTTGGTGGTTAATCTGGCTCACCATCGCTCGCAAGTGCTTGCCATCAACCCCCACCGCTTGAATTTGTTCGATGATTAATTTCTTAACTAAAAATAAAGGCTTATCATTACCCTCACCATAAGGTTCAAATTTTTCTAACTGATTATAAAATTCCCAATTAATTTCCGCCAATTCAATTTCCGCCTCAATTTTCAATACTGGCCTTAAATCAGCATCTTTTAAACTGGCGGTGGCTATAGCTACAATTTTTTGACTAAATTTTTCTAAATTATCTTGACCCACAATTGTAAAACCGCAAGCTTGGGGATGACCGCCAAATTTTTCTAAATAATCACTGCACTGACTAAGAGCGCTGGTAATATCAAAACCTTCTATGCTTCGACCAGAACCAACAAATTTTTCACCGGCTTGTGAAATAACAATCGCCGGCAAATTATATTTATCACTTATCCGGCCAGCCACGAGGCCAACTACTCCCGGATGCCAACTGGCACCCACCGCTAACAAAAGTTTGTCATCTTTAATCTGACTAATAATATGATCAGCTTCTTTTAACATGGTCACGGTAATTGATTGACGTTTAGAATTTTCAGCTTCTAATTGATCAACTAATTTATCTGACTCCTCATCACTATCAGAAATTAATAATTCAAAAGCCAAGGCAGCATGATTAATTCGCCCCGCAGCGTTCAAACGAGGCACCAAACGCCAGCCAATATATTGTGAGTCCAATTGGCCGCTAAAATGATTAACTTTTTCAATTATTTTAATCACTCCCTTTCTTCTGGTTTTATCCAAAACTAATAACCCATATTTTACAAACAGCCGGTTCTCACCTAAAAGAGGCATAATATCACCAACCGTGGCAATAGCCACCAAATCCAACAGCCATTTATCAAACCCCACCGGTATTTTACCAAGTAGATCAAAATTATCTTGGGTTTTCATTAAACCCTGTACCACTTTAAATGCTACCCCCGCCCCACATAATTTTTTAAATGGATATTTAGAATCTTTAAGTGACGGATTAATAATGGCTAGAGCCTCAATGGGCAATTCTTGTGGCTCCTGATGATGATCCGTAATAATTACCGCCACTTTATTTTTTTTAAAAAAAGCCACCTCCTCTTTATTGGAAATGCCACAATCCACGGTTATTACCAATTGAAAACCATTATTTATTATTTCTTGAGCGGCCGTCAGATTTAAGCCATAGCCCTCACCCTCTCTAAAAGGAATTCTAATATCCACCTGGCCGCCTAATTTTTTAATGGCTATATACAAAACGGCGGTTGAGCAAACACCATCAGCATCATAATCACCATAAATTAATATTTTTTCATTATCTCTAATAGCTTCACAAATTCGACTAGTGGCCTTTGACATATCCTCAAATAAAAAAGGATCCAAGATTTGATTATCATAGTCTGGATTCAAAAATTCGTCTATGGATTTTTTATCATTAAAACCACGGTTATAAAGCAACTGTAAAATTAGCCTATTTTCAACTGGTAAATCTGATAATAAACCAGAGTCCATAGGCGTTAAAACTTCCCATCTTTTAGACATTTATATACCCTAAATAATTAATAACTTGATATCACTGGATTGATTTTAACAAAGATAGTTTAAATTGACAATTAATCGGATTTTTAATACTCGAAGACCTAGCCCTTTTTATATTATAAATAATATGATAATATGAAATTACCTAATAATTTATAATAAAAACTCAACTTTTAATCTTAATTAAAAGAGCTGGGTTCACGCTTCGCATGAAAATAAAAAAATTACAAAAAATTGTCTGGACTATTATCGTAATTATAATGATTTTTTCGATGATGATTTTTACCTTATTTCCCTTAGCTCAATTGTTTTAAAAACCTTAAAAAACACCGGAGGAAATCCAATGACCCTGGTAGATGCTAAGCTCAAAACTGAGATCGCTTATCTTAAATTAAAATTAAATCGAGCTCAAAAACACCTTAAAAAATTAGAAGAGACTAGTTTAAAAAGACGTGAAGCTTATACCAGAATTAGAGATGATATTGTACATTTTTGTCAACAATGGTTAGAATGTTTAGATCTTTTAGAAAAAGATTGGAAATCTAGAGCTAAAGCCAAAGAATTGTGGTTTGAATTTTGTCAAGAAGTTTTTCCTAAATCTAGGGAAGAATTAAAAGCAAAAATTAAAACCAGTCAATTATTTATAAATGGTCATCTACCAGAAATCAAACACCCCCCAGAAAAAATTTAACTGGGGGTATTTTATTTATTATTTTTTTAAGACCGCTAAAAAAGCGTCCGAGGGGATGTCCACTTTCCCAATACTCATCATTTTCTTTTTGCCTTTTTTCTGTTTTTCTAATAGTTTTTGGCGACGGCTCCAATCACCGCCATAAAGTTTAGCGGTCACATCTTTTTTGAGCGCTGATATTCGCTCAGCAGCAATAATTTTTCCGCCTATCGCCGCTTGAATTTTAATCACAAATTGTTGACGACTTAATTCATTTTTTAAGATATTAACAATTCTCTTACCAACCTCATTGGCAGAATCTTTATAAGTGATTAAAGACAGGGCTTCGATTTTATCATCCGCTACTAAAATATCCATTTTCACCACCTCGGTCTTTTGATAACCAAAAAAATCATAATTCAAACTGGCATAACCGGAAGACACCGATTTTAAGCGATCATAAAAATCAACTATCAATTGGGTTAGAGGCACATTATAATGTAAAATAGCCACTTCTTTATCTAAATATTCAGTATTAATATAAACCCCTCTTTTTTCGGTAGTCATCTGCATAATCCCGCCTAAATATTCTTTGGGCGTAAAGATATCAACTTTCATAATTGGCTCTTCCACATAATCTATAAAAGTTGGATCCGGAAATTCTATGGGGTTATAGATCATTTTTTCGCTACCATTTTTATAAAAAACTTTATAAGCGACGCTGGGGGTAGTCACAATCAAATCCAAATCAAATTCCCGACTTAATCTTTCTTGAAAAATTTCCAAATGAAGCAAACCCAAAAATCCGCACCGAAACCCGAAACCCAAAGCTTTGGAATTTTCCGGTTCATACATTAAGGCCGCGTCATTAAGTTTTAATTTTTCAATCGCCTCACGCAGTTTGGTATAATCACTGCCATCTTTACAAAAAACACCGGCATAAACCATAGGTTTCACCTCTTGAAAACCGGGTAGGAGTTCCACCTGACAACCTGATAAAGTAATGGTATCTCCGACTTTGACCTGAGACACATCACGAAGACCGGTCACTATATAACCAATTTCACCGGTTTCTAATTTGCCACTTTTAACATATTGCGGGGAAAAATAACCCACCTCAATCACATTAGCCGGCTTACTGTTAGACACAAATTTAATCGCATCGCCACTTTTAATTTCACCCTCAAAAACTCTAATATAAGCAATCACGCCCTTATATTCATCATAAATTGAATCAAAAATTAAAGCCCGTAAATCTTTTTTTTCTAACCATTCTTTCGGCGGTGGCACTCTGGCAATCACCGCCCTTAGAACCTCAGCGACGCCTTCACCGGTTTTGGCCGAGACTTTATATATTTCATTTTCTAGACAACCCAAAACACCCATAACCTCGGCCATAACTTTCTCCACATTAGAATTTGGCAAATCAATTTTATTGATTACCGGAATAATTTCCAAATTTTGATCAAGAGCCAAATATAAATTGGCGAGGGTCTGGGCCTGTATTCCTTGGGTGGCATCCACTAACAAAATCGCTCCCTCTACAGACATTAAACTGCGAGAAACTTCATAAGTAAAATCCACATGACCAGGCGTATCAATTAAATTCAATTCATAACCGTCATATTTCATTCGCACCGGTTGTAATTTAATAGTGATACCCCGCTCCTGTTCTATATCCATCCGATCCAACATTTGAGCTTTCATATGCCGTTTATCAACCGTGCCAGTAATTTCTAACATCCGATCAGCTAAGGTGGATTTACCGTGATCAATGTGAGCGATAATACAAAAATTTCTAATTTGTTCTTTGATTAAAATTGACATAAAAATTTAACTGGGTTAAAGTATAATATATCAAAAAGCACCTTTAAAATCAAGGAGAAAGAAACATGGATCCCAAGACAATTAGTCTAGTCATGATTTTCTTTTTAGTGATCGACATATTTGGTTGTCAAACCACGGACGAAATAAAAATTGAGTCTGAGCCGATCAGTGAAATAGAAAATCTAGGCGCTCCCGATATTGTCATTGCCATTCCCCAGGAAATTAATTTAAAAACGGCTATATTATTTGGAAATATCAATAACAAGATTATTAATCCGAAGTCCGTTTCTTTGGAAAAATTAATTAAAGCTAATGAAAAATTCGAGTTAGCCAATTACGCCAATCAAAATTCCAAAACAGCTAAACAAGAAATTTATATAATGATGGCTCAAGCTTCGGTGATGTCTAGTTTGGAAAAATATTACAAAGAATATTTTATAGATACAGTAATTTTTAAGGAAAAAGAATTTTTTAACTTCCTAAAAACCATAGTGCCATATACCAGTAGCACCGATGAAGAATTACGAGTTTTATTTGATATCACCGACAATATTATTGCCGAAATCCAAAAAGAAAAATTAGAAAATGACAACACCAAATCAATTTTCATTAAACCTTCGCTCCTGAATGATGATTTATAACCAATAATCCTTATATTAAATATAGGGATTTTTTATTAACTTAAAAACCAGTGCCTTCTTGGCTAGTATCTTCAATAACCTGGACATTTCTAAATAATTTTCTCTGCATTGATGATATAAATATGGACATTTCTTCCATATTAAGCAAATAACCCAAAAACCCATAACCTAACAAACCAACAACCCCAGCCATCAAACCTTGAAAAAATATACCCAAAAAAGTTTCGGTTATCACAAATATATTTATTAACTGCAAGGTGGCATAAGTAAAAAGTCCAGCTCCCAAGGCCGCAAAAATTATCCGCCATGAAGCTTTTAATATTTTTCGACCATCTAAGCGGCCAATTTTTTGTCTTAGGGCCAACATTAAAATAAACAGATTAATTGTGGCCGAAACAGAAATAGCCAGGGGCATTGATAAGATTCTCAAATCAGTCGCATGCCACAAATCCGGCACTTTTAAAATCGCCACCACAAAAAAGGAAAACCAATTATCAAAACTAAAAACCCAAGCAAAGAAAAATAAACTGCCTAAATTAATTACCAAATCAATTAGCCCGATAAAAAATGGGGTTTTGGTATTGTGCAAAGCATAAAAGCCACGAATAATTAATGGCAATGCTCCCTGGGCAAATAAGCTTAAAGCAAAAATAGCTAAAACTGCTGTTGTTAATCTGGTATCAATCCAACTAAACTGACCACTGCCTAAAATAACCCGGACTATCTGGGCACGCAAAACATACAACAAAATTGAAATTGGCACCGTAAAAAATAATATCTGCCTGAAAGTGGTAGAAATAGTAGACACAAAATCATCCATTTTTCGACTAGCCGCCAACCCCGATAAGATTGGTAAAGCCGCCACCGCAAAGGAAACACCAAATATCCCCAAAGGAAAACTTTGTAAATTATTGGCTAGATTATAAATTGCCAAGGAACCAACCATTAATGTGGAGGCGAATATGGTGGTAATTAAAAAATTAATTTGGTTAATAGTTAAAGTCAAAGTCCGAGGTATCATCAGCTTGCCTACCCTCCTGACGTTTTTATCTTTAAAACCAAAAACTAATTTATACCGATAACCAGTAAAAAATGTGGCTGGCAACTGGACTAACAGATGCATCAGTGATCCTAAGACTACACCCCAAGCTAGACCGTAAATGCCAAAATATTCAACTAAATACAAAGCCCCAATGATTATGCCGACATTATAAAATACTGGCGCTAATGAATAAATAAAAAATCTTTTGTAAGATTGTAAAATGGAACTTAAGATAGCCGAAATGCCCAAAAATATTGGACTCAAAAACATTATTCTAGAAAGTTTAACAACTACTACCATTTTTTCATCACTAAAGCCAGGGGTAATTAGGGGCATTAAATATGGGGCAATTATAAACAAAACACCACAAACCACCACCACTGCTATAAAAGCGATATTTAAAATACTGTTGATTAAATACCAAGCTTCTTTCTGACCTGCCTGCGCAGGCAGGCCTCCAAATTTTTTGTCTAAGAGAGCAGCAAAAACCGGAATTACCCCAGCTGAAATAGCGCCTAAAATTAATAGGTTATAAACTAAATCTGGCAAACGAAAAGCCGCATAATAAGCATCTAATATATCTCCGGCCCCGAATTGCGAAGCTAAAACTCGATCTCGAAAAATACCTAATAACCGACTGACCAAAGACAAGGCGCCGATGATAATCGCCGCCGAAGTAATACTCTTGGCTTGTGAGTTTATTAATCTTTTAATCATTTTATTGATTGGATAATTTCCCTAGCTATCATTAATTCTTCATTAGCCCTAATAACTACCGATTGGTATTTACCTAAACATTTTATTGGCTTTAAAATCATAGTTCTAATCACCGGACTCCGTTCACCGATACCGCCAGTAAAAACCAGTAAATCCAACCCGCCCATTACTGTAGATAATTGACCAATATATCTGACAATATCATAAATAAAAATATCTAAAGCCAGTTGAGCTTTAATTTTTTGATTTTTGGTAAATTTTTTAGTTGATTTATAAGCCACAACCTTATGACCACAAGCTAACAAAATTTCTCTCATATCCATCGTTCCGGCTAGACCCAGTAAACCTGATTTTTTATTAAATATTTCATTAATTTCCGTCGTGGACATTTTTAGTTCATCAATCATATATAGTGGGATAGAAGCATCCAAATCCCCGGCTCGAGTGGACATAGTCAAACCTTCCAGTGGTGTAAACCCCATGGTCGTGTCTATGGCTAGACCATTTTTGGTCGCGGTTAAGCTACAACCACTGCCCAAATGACAAGTAATTATTTTGGCTTGATTAAGTTTTAAACCGGCTTCTTTGGCGCCTTCTAGAGCGCTATATTTGTGAGACAAACCATGAAAACCATAACGCCTAATGCCTAGTTTATAAAATTTATCAGGCAAGGCATAACGATGAGCATATTCTGGAATATTGGCGTAATAAGCCGTATCAAAAACAGCAAAATGTTTGGCTTGCGGTAACACTTTTAAAGCCGTCAAAACACAAGCTAAATTAATGGGATTATGGAGTGGCGCTAGTTTATTATATTGGGCTAATTTTTTAATTATGTTTTCATTTAGTTGGACTGGCTGATTAAAAACACCGCCACCATGAACCACCCGATGCCCGACTAATTTTATCTCTGGTAAAATACCCTTGATTTGTAAAACTACTTCCTTCAAAGCCAAGTCATGATTTTTAATCCCTGGTGGGTATTTTTTAACAAATTTTTTAGTTGACGATTTAAATATTAAAAAAGAATCTTTTTGACCTATACGCTCAATAATACCTTCGATATTTTCGGTTAAATTAGAAACTGAAAAAACCTTAAATTTTAAGGTCGCACTCCCGGAATTTATAATTAATATTTTAGCCATTATAAATTTTAACTTAATTTTGATTGAATGATTAAAACCGTAATCACCGCCACAAAAATAACCACCAAAAATAAATATAGCATATTTTATTTATTAATTTTTTCCTTGTGTTGCAAAAATAACAATAACTATGACAACTATAATAATACCAAAAATAAGAGCCATAAATTATTTATTAATTAATTCCCCTAAACTGCAAACGCCGTCTGGTGATGAAGCATTGCCTTCATCGGTGTCCAAATGGACTGACAAATCAAAATTATCCCTAACTCTGACTATCACATTATGAAAGGTGAGACTTCTAGCGCCAGTGGTTTTAATGGACACTAATTGCTTATTTTTCAATTTCAATTTTTTGGCTTGGGATAAATTGCAATGCAAATGACGCTGATGGATAATAATCCCTTCTTTGATTTTAATTTGACCTTTAACCCCAACTAAAGTCGCTCCAGCCGAGCCCTTTAAATCACCGGAGACCCTAATGGGCGGTTTGATTTTTAATTTTCTGGCATCAGATAGGGTTATTTCAATTTGCGTTTTATCTCTGGGTGGACCGACAATTCTTAATTTATTTATTTGGCCATCTTTAGTTTTGATAGTAATAGTTTCTTGAGAAGCAAATTCACCCGGTTGTGACAACGGTTTTAATGGTTTTAACTTATAACCAAACCCAAACAAACTGTCTAGATCAGCTTGAGATAAATGCGCGTGATGAGCGGAAACTTCTATTCTAATTTTAGACATAAAAGATTTTAATTTAAATACTTATTTATTTTACCATTTTTTAACCAACAAAAAAAGCCCCATTTAAATGAAGCTGGTTATTTCTAAGAGTTAATAATCTAGAGAAAATAATACCCGCGGTCACAATAGTGCAACCGCGGGGTGTAGAACTTAGTAAGTCTGGAACTGGATGTCCAGATCCAGATATCCCAATGACTGGGGGAAAATGTACGGAATCACCATGAACCCGTACTCGCTAGCTAGACTATCAACATCGAAGATGTTGAATACCAACTCGGTGGCAAACTGGTTGCCGTCCTGATCGGTGACGATCAGAATTGACTCATCGACGCTGCCGTCAAAGTCAATTGGCAGACAGGCCCTGAACAGCACGACATATTCACCGGTATCCCAGTTAGTATAATACCGGGAGTACGAACAATAGAAGTATTGCCCGTTGACCGTGAGTTTGGCATAGCCATACTCATCGTACTCTCCTGATAAATCAGCAATGCTGAACTGGAAGCCGTAAGTCTCATTCAAACCTAGAACCACCGCCACTTCTGTCGTCTCGCCGGCAAGCACAGTGATGGTCTTTACCCAGCCGAACAACGACGCGTTGTTCCAGTCATAGGCAGTTACATACACATCATACTGCCCTTCATGAAGGAATATCCGGCCGTCATATTCACCATCAATAACTTCAATGACAAAATAATCACCACCGCCACCTTTGAGGATGGGGTTGCCATCGAGGTGCGGATAGAAATCTAGAGACAGCATTTCTACCCTCGACCTCTGAAACGACACAATATCATTCCAATCAATGTCGGCCTTGGCTCCTTCGTTGAAGTTGCCAGACACCGACACTACCCCCATTCCGGCGGGTATTTCGGTGTGTACCACTGGCACATCCACAACCGGAACATCCTCAGTGATGACAATCTCAACCGGCATATCCACC
>Ga0210057_1003226_pt1 | contig 22617 bp, 24 predicted proteins | sample CryGeyCG2114_010_2_FD_183968 | JGI IMG/M metagenome (GOLD analysis project Ga0210057, IMG submission 183968) | Groundwater microbial communities from aquifer - Crystal Geyser CG10_big_fil_rev_8/21/14_0.10 (SPAdes) (version 2) | ecosystem: Environmental > Aquatic > Deep subsurface > Groundwater ...
GGCTTCCCGGATTTGCCTACAAGTTTACAAGCAATATCAGTTGGCAAAGGCTCCTGAAGGGCCGAAGTGCCACCATGATTGTCACCTCTGACACGATTCCCTTGGCCCAAAGGATTATTTTTGGAGATACCACCAATGAACTGAAAAGAGGCATTCTCTGGTTTGCGGGTTTTTCTCCCATTCGTGTTCACAAGTTTGGTTATCTTAAACACTTTGGAGGAACATGGAGACGCGAACGTCTCAAGCGCAAAGTTTACAATCTTGGTCGACAAGCAAAATAAATTTTTCTTCGTTCAGAATATATTTTTTTATGTCTAAACTTTCCGTCGGCATGGTCTGAACACAACAGGCAACTCTCCAGGGCAAGGCAGTCAGAAATTCATCCCATTCGCATTCTCCATAAAGTTACCCTCTCAATCACTTTTTAGACGTACACGCTGACCAATGGTAACGCGTGCAGTAAGCTCGATTCCTAATATTTAGCTCACACTAGCTCAAATTCAATATTTTTAACTAAAGCTAGTTTGGTGTATAGTCAGGACAATCTTAGCTATTATGCACAAAGATAAACAGAGGATTATTAAAAACAAAGCGCTTCCAAAATCCATAAGATCCGTGGTGCGCATGTACCCCTCCAACCAAGTCAACAGACTGTTTTATGGAGGGTTGCCCCATCTCGGGAATGCTCTTTTAGGCTCTTGGAGTTCTCCTGAAATACAAGAAGCAGCCAGAGCCTATGAGGATTACAGTCTTTCTTCGAACCTTCTTATAAAAGGTTTTAAAAGACCCACTTTAGACAAAGTAAGATTGGGCGGTGGGAGTCCTGCCCGTTTTAAACCTTTCGATAAATGCCTTACTTACATAAGGCACTCTTTAGAAAGTAGAGTACTTTCCGACTATCCGCTGGCCGCAGGCGATGATGCCGACAAAGCGCCTGTCATCAAATATTTCAAAAAGCTCTATTCCTTGAAAATAAATGAAAATAATATTATTTTCACACATTCTAGCACTCAAGCGTTCACGCTGGTTATGGAGGCGATATTGGACTATGGAGATGTGGTCTTAATGACGGCTCCGAACTACGGGCTTTTTACGTTTATACCAGAAAGAGCAGGGGGTCGGGTCAGGCTTTTGCAACTGACAAGTACAAATGGTTGGAAGGTTGATCCAAAGAAACTCAAGCGGCTTATTGTTGAAACGAATAATGAACTTGAATCAGATTATGATATAAATCGCGGGAAATACATTTTCAGGCGATCTGATTTGCCACCAAAGGTTGCCGCTTTTGTACATTTAAACCCGCACAACCCAACCGGTGTGGTCTATAGTCATATGGATAAATCGTTGCTGTCCGATATCTCCAATGTTTGCAACGAGACGGGCGTATTCATTGTTGATGATTTGGCTTATGCTGGTCTAGAATATGACAGAAATAATCCCGCGCTACCTATATGCAGTTTAAGTGGCCATTTTGATAATACAATAACGTTATACTCACTTTCCAAGTCTTACGGGTTAGCCGGCATTAGATCAGGTATGATAGTCGCTAACGAAATAATAAGCTCTCTGATACGCGATAGGATATTTCAAATATCTGACTCGCTGTCTTTATTGCAGTCATCAGCCATGAGTGCGGTTTTTTCATCAGAAGTGAATACAGTGAAAGAAAGAGAGGATTACCTTGCCAACATCACCAATACGTATTACCAAAAATACATTTTTGTAAAATCTATTATTGTGGGAGCCGATAATCTCGAAAAGCAAGAAAAGGCGTTGCTAGATAAAACTCTTAACGATATCAGGCTCAATATTGATAGTACCGAGTCCATGAACGGCATTAAGGATGTGAGTATAGCGCTTGAACCTGAGTCTGGTTTTTTTGTAGTACTGGATTTAAGCAGGTTGCTCGGAAAATCTTACAAAGGATTTAGAATTACTGATGACAAAACTATGCTGCAGTTCTTATATACATCAGGCAACATCAAAATTTTGCCGGGCAAAGCATTTTGTTGGAGTGATCGTGAGCAGCTTGTCGTAAGAGCAACTACTGCGTTAGAATACGATGATTTGTTAAAGTCCTTTTTGAGACTTAAGTCGTCTATAGAGCTATTAACATGAAAATATACATTGCTTCTTCAGAGAAGTATGTAGGAAAAATCCATGAAGATATTTATATGCGCGATGCGTGCAGAAACATGAGACTATTCTCAGAGATTGCAACCTTGAGCGATATTACAAATATTTCAGAATCTTCTGATGTGGTTATTTTAAAAAGTATATGGGGGTACCACCTTCACTACAAGGAATTTATCAAAGAAGTATCTCGTCTCAAGAAAAAAGGGGTCATACTAGTTAATGATTATAATTTTATTTTTTGGAACATCGATAAGTATAAATACCTGAATGAAATAAATCACATGAATGTGATACCGACAGCATCCCTGCAGTTAAATGGTCTCGACACAACTTCAGAAATCAACAGTGTGATTTCTGAAACTTGCAGAAGGTTTAATGCAGATACACTGATTATAAAGCCTAGTATATCGGAAAGTGGTTACCTGACTTTTAAGTATAATAAAAATAACAATAATGAAATGGTAGTCGCTGCTTTGTTTAATAATAGGCAGCTTAATTTTATTGCGCAGCCTTATAGATCTTCGGTCTCTGAGGGCGAGATATCGGTCATTATAATTAATGGTGTTCTCCTTTATGGGATTAAGAGGTTTCCTGGGATTTTCACTGATAAATTAGATCCGGTGTATTTAAATCTGTCGAATGTGCCAAGGACAATACAAAATGAAACTGTCGCTTTGAGAAACTTTTTTTTAAAACGGTTTCGGACGTTGCCTAATATATGCAGGGTCGACTTTGTGAGGGTCGATACTGGCTATGAGATTTTAGAAGTTGAGTTGATAGACCCCGATTTATTTTTTAGATATATACCGGAACACATGAAAGAAACTACTGTCTCCGCGCTTTATCAATCATTTACAAATCGATGAAGTTATTTTATACTCTTTTCTAATATGTATAGAAAAGGCGTATCTGCACTTATAATTAACGATAACAAAGAATTTCTTTTGATCAATCTGGAATCTTTTAAAGAGAAGTATTTTGCTATTCCTGGTGGTGGTGTTGAACAAGGAGAAACTTTAGAAAACGCCGTATATCGAGAGATATATGAAGAGTTGAATATAGGAGAAAAATCTCTACAATTCGTAGGTCAAAGCAATATCCCAATAAGATTTACATTCAAGGAAATTAAGATGACTCGTGATGGTAATAACTATGAAGGATCAGAGAGATACTTTTTCGGATTTCGCTTTGTTGGTACTAATAATGAAATAATACCAAGAGATGGGGAGGTAAGACTGTACAAGTGGACACCTTTTGCACAATTAAAAAAGTATTTGCTTTTTGATGATCAGTTAAGAGATACTCAGGATAAAATAAAAGAAATTTTCACCGACTTTAAAAAATAACCCCTTTTTCTAAATATTGGGTAGATAACTAGCAAGATTTTGTGTGATTTCCGAAGCAATAGGGAAATGTTTTGAGCTAAGCAAGATCCTCATATAATTAACACGTGTAAAAAGTGCTACACTCTCATTCTCTGCAAGTAGATCTTCCTTTTCAAGCGTTTTTTTTAAGTTTTGTATTGATTGTTCGGAATTAACAAAATTATTGAATTTTTCTGCGACATTTTGTGGAATTTCTTCTCCGCATAGCCACCCAATTTTCCCGATATCCGTAAGAATGGAAAAGTTACGTAAGCGGGCATCCCCAAAAGACAACCCATTATCTGTCGCATAAAGCTTCTCTTGGCATTCAAATTGTTCATCGTCTTTTAGTCGAACTCTTTCGTTAAAAAGAGCATTACCTGAATGTCTGTCTGTTTCATGAATGAGAATATCAAATAAAGCTAATGTGGCCATCATTTCTATTCTTGATTGTGATTTACTGCTATATTTATCCGGTTTTTTATAGGGGGACCACTCACCAAGAGTTTTAGCGTTTGGTATGAATAACTGAATACTACCCAATCCATGTTCGCCCTCCAAATCTCTAATCACGGTAAGTGGCACAAGATCTAGGTCTAGGTGCTGAGAAACAAGATAAGCCGCCCTCTCGCGTTTATAATAGGTGCCTGGCTTGATCTTTTCCCAGCCGGGGATGATCTTTTCTAAGCGGCGCGGTTTGTAAATTGCTAATTTGTCTTTAATTCCCATAATAAAAACACTTTCGTGCCCGGGAAGCTTTTCCGGTTGTCTGCTTATTTCTCCAACCCGAAGTTCTTCTTCATATAAGGAAAATTCTTCATTTGGTGCGACACTTTTTTCTTTGTAAAAACCTTTCCGCATCTTATTGATAATTTGAATTTTGTATTTTACAATATTAAATATGTTTGAGAATGTAGCAGATTTTACACACCTTCAAAAGAAAGGGCTACATTTGATCGATCGAAAGTTTGATGTCAACAAACCGACGCTTCTTTTTGTTGAAGAATATGAGAATACGCTCTCAAGGAAAGTGACATCAAACCAGACCATTAATCTTGTGTTGCTCAGATTTAAGCATAGCATGTTCTTTAGCCAGACCCATCTCGATGACACCGCTGGTATTCCTTGTTTTGTTTTTGACAAAACAGAATCTGTTGAACATATGGTTGAAAAATTCAAAAGATTCTGCGCCGAAAAAGAAATTGTGATTGATTACTTTTACAACGATTCTGAATATAATCAGGAGAATGTTCAGAAATTCGCTTTCTTGCTCAAACTCTCCGGAGCATTAGACAAATATCAAGCTCGTTGTGTGAGGGACAAAGTTATAATGAAAGATAAACTATTGGAACTGGGATATCGCACCATGCTCTATAAGGAGTTGCTTTCGATTGAAGACGCGCTTGAGTTTGCAGAAAGACGAGGCGGATTTCCGTTTATCGTAAAATGGCGAAAGGGACTATCCTCAAAGGAGGTGTATAAGATTGAGAATAAGAGGCAGTTGGAAGATCTTCATCTTGACTATCCCTCTCAGCGATTCATCGCGGAAACATACTGCCCATACCTGATATGGTGCTTTGACTCGCTTGTGCAGGACGGCAAGGTGGTTGGGACTTTTTTGACGTGGCTTCCTTATACTAATCTTAGCTTCGCCGAGAAAAAAGAAAAGTTCGCTCAAATCACAGTAAAGGAATACCCGAAGAATATCAAATTCGACGGAGGAAAAATAACTCAAAACCTTGTAAGTGATCTTGGCTTGAAGAACGGTTATATTCAAATCGAAATCTTCGTTGACCCTTACGGACAACCTACAATTTGTGAATTTGCGTGGCGAACTGCCGGAGAGCACATGTTGTCAAACCAGAGTGTCGCCTTTGACATCGATGTTTGCTCTTTGTTAGTTGACATTATGGTTGGCAGGAAAATTCAGCCTTTTCCCTCGAAAGGACTGATATGTGTTGGCGACATGTTCTTGCCCTTAACTGATGGAGTAGTGTCGAAGATTTCTTCGTATGATGATCTGAAAGAGCTCGATGGAGTCATTGATGGTAATATAAACTACCAAGTAGGGGATACTGTTCAATCAAAACGGCAATACACAAGTTGCGCCGGCTGGGTTCAGGTCACAGGGGAAAACGCAGATGAAGTTTTAAATAGGATGTTGGAGGTGTATAAACGATTTGAAATTGTGACAAGTTAGGCCCGATGTTTCTCCAACACATCATACGTTGGAGTAATCTGAGTTTAGCAAAGAAAAGCCCGCACAATGATTTGTACGGGCGTTCTATAACATCCGAAAGACCTTAATATTGTCTTCCGCCTCCACCATATTTCGAGGTCGATGAATGATGTTTCTATAACACCTGATGCCTTCAGTTATGAACGGCCCCTGTTCGCCGAATTCAAAACGTATACTGCCCGGAGCGCAGTCAGCAGGGTCTAGTTTGGTGCCTGTTATTTGAAGAAGCACATCGACGGCGTCTTGGCCTGTAACCAGTCCCACTTCAGCCAAGGCATTCTTAAAAGGCCGGAAAACAACGTCTCGATATTTTTCGGCTAGATCAGAATATATAATCTCCAGTGCCCACTTAGGTATCACGAGGTTTTTGCTTTCTGTGATAGTAAGTCCGGCGCTTTCAATCATTGCCCTAACTTCTTTGCGAAACATTAGACCATGAGGTTTAATGATGTAAGCACTAGTTTCCAATTTGCCACCTCCAATTTGATAGACAAAGACCACTAAACAAAATTCCTATCCAACCGATGTATATAATACATCATTTTTTGAGAATTAGCAATATGTGCAAAGTTCTTAGAATTGGATCAAATACTTCAAGGTTGCCTATAGAAGATATGTAAAAGAGCAAAAGCCGCAGCCCCTGTGCGGCTTGAATTTTAAGTAAAAAAAAGCAATAGTGGGTTCAATGCTAAAGATAGGCATGGTCAGGACACAATGAGACATATTGATTGGGCTGATAGTGAGAAACTGATACCTTTCTACTTCAGTATCAAGCTACCGCCACCACAGAAACTCTTCGGTAATCCATAGAGGAGGTGAGTGTTGTAAATACGATTTACCCCACCTTGTACTGCACTATAGTTTCAGAACAGCAGGCCCCCTTACCACCCGGATCGATAGCCGGTGGGTGGAACAGTACTCAATAGGATAAGATCAATCAAGTAAGGGTCAAAGTTACTAAAGGGGTACCCTTACCCAGTTTTTGAGATGAATTTAAATAAGGCGAATCTCAGAAAAAGTTTTCCAAAATTTTTAGCGTCATGGATAAAAAAGCTGAATTGTGGCTTAATTAAACATTATGTCTAGTAAGAATCTTTCAGAGCAGGATATAACGTCAAAAATGGTGCTTCCGGCGCTTCAGAAGGCTGGTTGGGATTCTTTAGTTCAAATTCGTGAGCAGTATACGTTTACAGCTGGTCGCATTATCGTGCGCGGTAAAACAGTTAGACGGGGAGAAAAAAAGCGTGTAGATGTACTTCTTTTTCATAAAAATCACTATCCCATCGCAGTTATAGAGGTAAAAGACGGCTCGCATTCTATTGGCGATGGCATGCAACAGGGGCTGGGCTATGCTGAGGCGCTTGATGCACCTTTTGTCTACAGTACAAATGGCAGTGCTTTTTTAGAACATGACAGGCTTATGGATAAAGGGGACATTGAACGAGAAATTACTCTAGACAACTTTCCTTCTCCACAAGAACTCTATACACGTTGGGCTAAAGCTAAAAATATCTCTCCTGATATAGAGAAAATTGTTTCTCAGGATTATTTTGAGGAGAAAGGTAGAACCCCTCGCTATTTCCAAGAAGTTGCTATCAATCGTGCCACAGAAGCCATGGTAGCCGGTAAGAACCGCCTTTTATTAGTCATGGCCACAGGTACGGGAAAAACTTATACAGCTTTTCAGATCATTTGGCGTCTTTGGAAAGCAAGGAGGGCTAAACGTATTCTTTTCCTTGTTGATCGCAACATTCTTGCTGATCAAGCCATAATTAATGATTTTAAACACTTTGGTAACGCCATGACTAAAGTTGAGGGACACAGTGTCGATAAGGCGTACGAGATCTATCTCGCTTTATATCAAGGTTTAACAGGCACAGAGGAAGAGCAAAATATTTTTAAACAGTTTTCACCAGACTTTTTTGACTTGATAGTCGTTGATGAATGCCATCGTGGAAGCGCTAGGGAAAATAGTAAGTGGCGTGATGTACTTGCTTACTACAAGGGTGCAACACAGATCGGCCTTACAGCAACACCAAAAGAGACAAAAGATATTTCAACGCAGAATTACTTTGGAGATCCTATATACACATATTCTCTTAGACAAGGGATTGATGATGGTTTTCTAGCTCCCTATAAAGTTATTCGTGTCGTCTTGGACCGTGATGTAGAGGGCTACAGACCAGAGGAAGGAGCTGTGGATCGATACGGACACGAAGTACCCGACGAGATATACAAAGGGGCTGATTTTGATCGAAAGATTATTCTTGATGAGCGAACGAAGCTTGTAGCTAAAAAGATTTCAGATTTTCTAAAGGCCACAAACCGTATGCAAAAAACAATTGTTTTTTGTCAGGATATTGAGCACGCCGAACGAATGCGCCAAGCACTTGTTAATGAAAATGCGGATCTTTTCCATGAAAATAGTCGCTACATTGTTCGAATCACTGGAGATAATATTGAGGGTAAGAAAGAGTTAGATCATTTCATTGACCCGGAAGATCCTTATCCTGTTCTTGTGACTACCTCCAAACTGTTAACAACTGGCGTCGACGCTCAGACTTGTAAACTTATTGTACTTGATTCAAACATCAGCTCCATGACTGAGTTCAAGCAGATTATAGGGCGTGGAACTCGTGTTCGAGAGGATTACGATAAACTCTTTTTCACCATTATGGATTTCCGTGGAGTAACTGAGCTTTTTGCAGATCCAACCTTCGATGGTGACCCGGTGGTCATATATCGTCCTAAGGAAAATGATCCTATCGCACCGCCAGATGATACTGGAGAAGGGCGGGGTATTGTAGATGGTAATGATGTAATAAATGTAGGAGACACTTGGTCGCCTACAGGAAATTCTGGTTTAGACCGAGAACAAAATGGTGCTCCACGCAAGTATTATATTTCTGGAGTCTCGGTTACCGTTATAAACGAACGCGTGCAATATATTGGAGATGACGGAAAACTTATTACTGAATCGCTCAAAGATTATACTAAGCGTAATATTTTGAGTGGCTACAAGTCGCTCGATGATTTTCTTACAGCTTGGACTAAGACTGAAAGGAAGGAGGTCATTATTGAAGAACTTGAATCTCGAGGAGTGTTTCTTGACGCTCTGGCTGAGGAGGTTGGTCGTGAGTTTGATCCTTTTGATTTGATTTGTCATATCGCTTACGGACACGAGCCGTTAACAAGGCAAATTAGAGCCAAAAAAGCGAAGACAGCGTCCTATTTCAAATCTTATGAAGGAAAGGCTCGAGAAGTGATAGATGCTCTTATTGAGAAATATTCAGACCAAGGTATCACCGCCATTGACGATATCGGCGATCTTGTAGTTTCTCCATTTACTGAATTTGGAACGCCTAGAGAAATTGTTGACATATTTGGAGGTAGAGAAAAATATCTTTCTGTTGTGAAGCAAATTCAAGAAGCAATTTACGATGTTACTTAAAATTAAATTATGACAATCCAAACAGCAGTAAAGAGCATTCAAAATATCATGCGTAAGGACGCAGGTGTGGACGGTGATGCTCAGCGCTTATCTCAGCTCGTCTGGATGCTTTTCTTGAAGATTATTGATGACGCAGAACGTAATCAGGAATTGATTGATCCAAAGTATCATTCACCAATCCCTGAAAAGTTTCGTTGGCGTAATTGGGCAGAAGATTCAGAGGGTATAACCGGTGATGAATTGCTAGACTTTGTGAATGAGCTTTTCAAAACATTAAAGGGACTTTCTGTTGATCCAGAGAAGAATCCGCGGGGATTTCTCGTCCGGGAAGTGTTTGAGGGGGCATTTAATTATATGAAGGACGGGACGCTTATTCGACAAGTGATAAATAAGCTAAACGAAATTGATTTTAATAAGAAAGATGATCGTCATCACTTCAACGAGGTGTACGAACACATGCTCAAGGAGCTTCAGAGTGCAGGTAATGCTGGAGAATACTACACCCCACGCCCTTTAACTAAGTTTGTTGTAGAAATGATTGCTCCTAAACTTGGCGAAAATGTACTTGACCCTGCTTGTGGCACGGGTGGTTTTTTAATTAGTACTTTGGAGTATGTGAGGTCACATGAAGTAAAGACGGCCGTAAATGAGAAGAAACTTCAAGCCAGTGTTCGTGGAATAGAGCTTAAGTCTCTGCCTTATCTACTTGCGACAACTAATATGATCCTCCACGGAGTCGAAGTTCCTCAAAATATCAGACACGATGATACTCTTTCACGTTCACTTCGTGATATTGGTCCTAAAGATCGTGTCGATGTAATAGTAGCTAATCCTCCGTTTGGAGGTATGGTCAAGGATGGAACGGAGCAAAACTTCCCAGCAGAGTTTCGTACTAAAGATACAGCCCTTCTGTTTCTCGTATTATTTATACATCTACTGAAACCAAGTGGCCAAGCAGGAGTGGTTCTACCAGATGGAGTGTTGTTTGGGGAAGGTGTGTCCTCGGCGATTAAAAAGAAACTACTTACCGAGTGTAATGTTCATACAATTGTTCGTTTACCACAGGGGGTATTTAGTCCATATGCGGGCGTAAATACCAATCTTGTTTTCTTTACCAAGGGCGAGCCAACTAAGAATGTTTGGTATTACCAGCTCCCATTGCCAGATGGCTTGAAGCAATATACGAAGAATCGAGGGATTACGTACGAGGAATTTGATCCTGTTCGAAAGTGGTGGAAGAAACGTGAAGAAAATGATTTCGTCTGGAAAGTGTCCATAGAGGAGATCGTAGCGAAGAATTATAATCTTGATTTTAAAAACCCAAATGGTGGTTCTAAAGTTGAACATAGAGATCCGGAAGAAATCATTGCAGATATTGAAAGTGCGGAAAAACAGATTACAAAGCTGTTAGGTGAAATAAAAAAAGAGTTATGAAGCTTTCAACAGCAGAGATTGAAAATGCAATAGTACACGTACAACAAGATTTAAAAGATGACTTTTGGCCTGATATAGTTGCTTATGAAGATTTATTTTCAGGAAGTGGGTTAGTTTCAAAATTAAAATCTGGGCACACAGTCAAAACAATTAACTCCTTTGATATTCCAAAACCGACCTTGGTTTTGAGACCGGGTCATTTCATAACACTACCTGATCGAGTTTATTACCAAGTACTAGTAAATAGATTTGCTAAAAAAGTTGATAAGAAAATGGTGAGTAGGGACATTAGTTTTTCTCATAGAACTGGAACAGGCACAAAATTTCTAATTAATTTTTTTAAGGGTTGGGAAGCTTATAACGACAAGCAGAATATGCTGTTTAAAAAAAATCCAACTGGTCTGATGCTGTGTACTGATCTGACCGCATTTTTTGAACATATACAAATTAAGATTTTGATTAAAACTTTGAGAAGTTTAAATGTTGACAAGGAAATTTGTGATGCATTGAGTCATACTTTAAATACATGGACAGTAAATGAAATAGGTATTCCACAAGGTAATGATACGTCCTCTTTTCTCGCAAATGTGTATCTTGACGAGATTGATAAGGGAATGTTGGAGGCTGGTTTTAAGTATTTTAGATACATGGATGATATCAGGGTATATTGTAAGACTGAAGACGAATGTCATGATGCACTGATAAAGATTACCCAACTTTTAAGAGATAGAAATCTGCACTTATCTGGCGGAAAGACAAAGATACTAGATAAAAGTAGCTATTACGAAGAAACTCAAGTAAACGAACGTTTAATGCAGGCGATTAATTATAATGTACATATATATGGTTTGCTACGAAAAAAAGTAACACTAAGAAATTTGAAGAAGATTTGGAAAGAGCAAGTGATCCAGAATTTTAATAAGACCACCTTCAGGTTTTGTGTTAATAGATTTCGAGATTTGCAAACGGACTTTCCTCTTCAGAGCATATTGAACCATGATTTTTTTGGAGCATCAAATATTGATGTCGTTTCAAAATATCTAATCCAATTTATTAGCAGAAAGAAAGTGCAAGAAAAATTAATTAGCAAGTTTTTAAGAACCCCATACTTGTATGAAAAGATTATCATTCTTAAGACTCTGCTCCATCTCGATAAAGAAAAATTTCTTAAGAAAAAGTATTTTAATGTCTCATCTTTTAACAAGAGTTTAATTTATGGTAGTAATAACTTTCTGCTAATTGGATATTTCTTTGTTTTTTCTTCAAAGTTTGGAAGTGAAGGTACTCAAAGAAATTTGAGAGAGGATTTTAATGGTAGATTTAATGATGACGAAAGAATTGCAAGATACTACCTGTATGCTCTAAACTTCCATAACTTGGAAGTTAGAAAATCTGAAACGAGTCGCTTGTTACGTGTGTTTAGAAACTTACAAGGTGTTTCTGAGTTTGACTTATCTAGAGTTGGAATATGACCTGGCCAACAAAAAAATTAGGAGAAGTTTGTGATATTTTAGACAATCTGCGTAAACCAATAACAAGACGTGATAGAGCGCACGGACCTTATCCGTACTATGGAGCAACAGGGATTCAAGATCATGTTGCAGGCTATATTTTTGATGAGGAATTGATCTTGGTTGGCGAAGATGGTGCGCGATGGGAGGCTGGTGATAATTCTGCTTACAAAATTTCAGGAAAAAGCTGGGTTAACAATCATGCTCATGTCTTACGTCCTCACAAAGATGTAATTCACGAGGACTGGTTGACCTATTTTTTAAACATTTCTGATTTGTCTGACTACATCACAGGTACTACTGTAAAAAAATTAAACCAGGCAAAACTTAGATCAATTGAAATTCCACTTCCTCCACTTTCTGAACAGAAGAAAATTGTGGTGAAGCTGGAAAAGGTATTGGGTAAAATCAAGGAAGCTAAAAGTCTACGAGCCAAGGCACAGGAAGATGAAAATGAGCTACTTTCTGCTGAACTTCATAAAATTTTTGAAGAAGGGAAAAGAAAAAGGTGGGAGGAAAAACAATTAGGTGAAATAACGGAATTGGTTGGTGGCGGTACACCAAAGACAAATGTTGATAAATATTGGAATGGAACAATCGCGTGGATTACACCGAAAGATATGGGTAAGCTAAAAGATTTCGAAATTCAAGGGTCTAATAGAAAGATAACTGAACATGGTCTGAGTAACTCGTCAGCCAAATTATTACCAGTTGGTACTGTCGTGCTCTCTTCACGCGCTCCAATAGGATATGTTGCTGTTGCTGGAATACCCCTTGCAACAAATCAGGGTTGTAGAAGTTTTATTTGCAAAAAAGATATTATAAATAATAAATTTCTTTATTATTATCTAATATCTCAGACTGTACTCCTAAATAACTTAGGTGGAGGATCGACTTTCAAGGAGGTGTCGGGGTCAAAGTTAAAACAGGTAAAAATTCTCGTTCCTCCCTATGTCGAACAAAAAAAGATTGTAGCACGACTGGATATACTTTCTGATAATATTCACCAGCTTCAGGATTACCAAAAGACTACTCAATCTGATTTTGTAGCTCTCGAGCAGGCTATTCTCTCAAAGGCATTTTCTGGCCCAAACTAACTATGGCAAGGTATCGAAGATACAGAAAACGTGCCTATCGCTCAAAAAAGGCGTCAGAGCTTGAAAGGTTTCAATGGATGATAGTTATGATTGTTTTCATAATTGTCTTTTTAACAACTTTCGCATGGCGATTTACAACAAACTGTATTTTTGAATGGCCGATTAGATGGGATGTTGGAGTTTGTTGGGTAGAACAATTAACTCCTTCTAAAGAAGAAGCTATTGAAAAGGCGGTGAATTTTGCTCCATAAACAAAAATTCCCCCCTTACTCCTCGCCCCATATTTCTGGTAGTATGGTTATATATGGCGATGTTTAGAAAACAGGGTTCAAAACTTCTTCAAGTGAAGGAAATACCTTTTAGAATGGAGAGGGATCTGCAAGTGCTTACTGAGAAAAACCTAGAAACTGTTTTTGGGCTTCAATTTGTTGAAACAGAGTGTAAGATCCATAATCTTTTCATAGACACCCTGGCTTTTGATCCAGAGAATAAGACTTTTGTAATTATTGAATATAAGCGAGACAGCAGTTTTTCTATTGTCGATCAAGGGTTTTCCTACCTCTCTCTTATGCTGAACAATAAGGCGGATTTTGTCCTTGCCTATAATGAGGCCCAAAACAAAAATACGAAACGCGAGGATTTTGACTGGTCACAGTCAAGGATTCTTTTTATCGCAAGGTCATTTTCTACTCATCAACAAAATGCAATCAATTTTAAAAACATGCCTTTCGAGTTATGGGAAGCCGTACAATATGAAAATGAAATATTGCAGTATCGACGGATAGAAACATCTAATACAGCTGAATCATTCACGCAAATGAAAAATATAACTGGTAATACTCAGAAAGTGGCGAGAGAAGTTAAAAAGTATACCGAAGAAGATCTTGTTGGGAGTGATGGAGAATTACACGATTTATACATGTCTCTGAAAGACCAGATTACGCAGATGTTTCCTAATCTTATCCCTAATCCAAGAAAAATTTATGTCGCTTTCCAGGCGCCTGATAATTGGAGAAACATATTTAATATAAATAAAATCCGTGGTGGCTTGAAGGTTGATATCATGAGGAGTAAGCCGAAAGATTTTGATGACCCTCAAAAGAAACTTAAGCCCATGGAGAGAAGCAGGGAATATTACGGACAGGACATAGCAATGTTAGAAATCAAAAACACAAAGGATATACGCTACGCGATGCTAATAATCCAGCAAGCTTATGATCGTTTTATAAAAGAATTTGGAACATAAAGAAGAGAGCGGATTCTGATAATTGTTATTCATCCGGTAAGGGCTTATAAACAGTTTTGACTAAAGTAATTAGCTTCATGGCCTGATCAAAGGCCTCCTCATCTGATAGGTCTTTTCCAAATTTTTTCTTATAAAGCGCCTTATAACTTTTGACTAGTTCTTCGTTAGTCATGTTGCTTCTTTTTTCTCTCCTCCGCCCATACTTCATATATGAGCTCAACTAAAGAGTGCGTTTCGTCTCTCACTTTTTCTATGTACGAATCAGAAAGCTTATCACTGTCCGGTATTAGTTCTCTACATTTTTTGATTGAGAGCATGAGTTTTCAAAGTATTCTTATTTGAAATATTCGCTAGAACTTTTGATAGCTTTTGTGGTTGCAGGGATTAATTGATTACTCCAAATATCAGAATATTCCATGAATAAATTATAACTTTGTTGTCCAAGAGTTTGAGCCTGTGCAGTAAATTCTATACGGGCGCTAAGACTGTAACTCTCCGATTGGGCATCGGCCCATTTTTTATATCCTTCCAAGGATATCTGCGATGCTTGCTTACACTTTAATGCAAGAGTCGAGATTACTTTATTGACATTCGATAGATCTTCACTAAAGGGAAGGTTGGGAGTTTGGTTATTAAGGTTTAATTGATGCGCTGAACTACAAGAATCAATTGCATTTTGAGCGTAAGCTATAGATACTGTGCCCGAACCACTATTCATAGCATTTAGAGAATCTGTGTAATGTTGCTTTGCTCGGTTCATTTCTTCCCATGCTTTTTGTGAGTTATTCCAGAATGTATTAAAAGACTGAATTTCGTTCTCTTTTTTGTTTACAGTTTCTACTACTGGCGTTTGTGTCGGTTGGGTTTGTGTGGCTGGAACTGTCCTCTCAATGATTCTTTCAATAACTTTTGGTTGTTCGTTATTTTTAGCCCCCTGTTCTGCTTGCTGTGTTTTGAGATCTTCTATTTCTTTTCTAAGAATTTCAATTTCCTCAGTTTCTTGACTATCGACTAATTGTACGTCTTCGGTCGGAGAGTATATCTTTTGCACACCAACATAACTAGCTCCACCAATAAGAAGTGTTCCTAAAATGATTGCAATCAGAATTGGTATCTGAATAAATCCTTTGTTATAGTTTTTCATTTCTGTATCGCTTCCCTTAAATTTGTGGTTTCTGCCACCCATCTTAAACACATCTCTACACCAGTATTAGTTGGCTTATCAAAACACTCCTCTATGCGCTCATTCCGAGTTTTATGTAGAGTAAGTGTCATGATAATTAGGATCACTATACCTATCCCTGCGCCTATTATTAATTTATGTTTGTTGTTCATTTTTAGTAGTTGGTAGAGTCTACGGTCTTGGCCATAGTTTTTTACCAATATAAAAGAAAATTATGCTTGACAAAAGAGCAATCCAGAAAATTGAAGTATTAGCTGAAGAAGGCTCTCCTCCAAATGCAAACCATTTTCTAAGTTCAGTCTTCAGTAGAATCACTAAGGATATTGCTGACAATAGATAAGATAGAAGTGAGAAAGTTTTTTTGATTAATATGAATTTTGGTTTGCTAAACATTTTATTGAAGACTCCTTTGTCAGCTAGATCTGCAATAAAATTAGCAGAATCTTTTTCAGACATATCTGCCATATCTTTACCCTTATATATAAATCCGGATTTGTAATTTTCTTTTTTCATACAAAAAGCCCATCACATAGGCGGGACCGAAGCCCCCGTGCCAGTTTCCCGACACGGCCAACGAAGACGACCCTATATGATGGGGTTTTTGCCTTCGTTGGGCTTTCTTGCCATGCCAGACCTTGCGGGCTGGTTTAGGCCATCTCCATATTTAATTGTGCTATTATCGTAGCAATATTATATGAAAATTACTATTACAATCCATGAAGTTGAAACCTAAGGGTCGAGCGAAAAAGAAGTCGATTGATGAGCTAATTCTTGAGGGGATAAACATCACTAGAATGGCCCAAGAGGGTAATGCTTTGTATTCCACTAATAAATTTATAGCGGTTGATGCTCATAATAGATATGACTCGTGGATTATTGATATAAAAGAGTTTTTTGAGCGGAATGAATTAAATGACATTAAGAATAATCATTTCTCACTTGTAGAAATATTTTATCTCGGCGATAGCGTTCCACTTCCAAAAGCTGGACCAGAATACGTGGATCCAGCAAGTGAAAGATCGCAGATTCTCTTAAAAAACATAAGAGTAGAGGCTACTAAAAAGTTTGAATTACTTAGAAAATTAAAAGATGAGATGTTCGCTAAACACCTCTCGAAGTCGAATAAGGAAATGGCATCTCCCAGTTGGGTACCGGCAAACTTAAAGTGGGAAAAGGTCACTTTAAAAGTCAAGGAAGGGTTACAGGATATTGAGATTCACTACGATGGAAAACACATTAAAACCGCTGATTATATTGAGCTTGGGTTTAGTGCATCAAAGAAAAATTGCAAACCAAATATGAAGTGGCGACTTTTGATTATACTTTCTGTTCTCCAGAGTATAGACAAAACAAAAGCAACTGTGGATGGGCTCTTGCCTATGCTTGCGGAATATAGCAAACATAAAACCGACAGATCAAATATTCATCAAACAAAAAAAGCACTATCCGACGCGCTTATGACCATATTTAACACAGATGAAAATCCTTTTGTGAATAATAGAGTATTTTATGAGCCGAAATTTATAATACTTCCTGAACCTACTCTACGAGATCAGGCTATTTGGAGGCAGGGTGGTCATCTTCAAGAGAATGTTGATCATGGCTCTAGTGAATAGCTAAGGGATATTCAGGCTGAAAACTCAGCGAGTTGTCAGCTTAATTTTAGTAGGAAAAGTCCTTATTTTTTAATAAGGATTTTTCTTTGGTGATCTTTCAGCATAAAGGGTATAGGGCATTTATAACTTAATTACCCCTATGAAAATTATATGAGCGAAAAAAATCAAGAATACGTTACTAGCGAGTTTCCTTTAGCGACTACTTTACTCTGTATGCAGATTAGCCTACTAGAGCTTAGACCAAGTAAAGAAGATGCTGGGCGTACTGAATTTATCTTCAGTAAGGATCAGCTGATTGAAAAATTAATAGAGGGTTACTGGAACGGCAGTCTGCGAATCGAGCCGAAGCATTTTTGGAATCAGACGCGAGAACTAAAAAGTCGAATCAAAGCTCAAGCATAGATTAGAAATAATTAAATTAAAATGAATCCACATATTGAATTACTCAAGAGGTACTTAGACCAAAGGGGCACTCCATACTGGGAGCGGAACGGGGAGCTAGTCACTCATTGTTTGTTAGGAAACTGCGACGTAGACAGTAGGGGTACTGAAGCCCATATGTATGTCAGCACCACTACTGGTCAGTTTGATTGTAAGAAAGGCGGGGAATCAGGGAATCTGATTACTCTCGCTAAGTTGTTGAAAGATCGGGGAGACACTTATTTGGCGGATGAGCTTGCAAAAGAGAAAAAGCCGGCTAAGCCGAGGTTCTCGACTTTGGTTGAGAGGTGTCATAAGGCGTTACCGCAAGAAATCAGAGAGTATCTACGAGAGAAAAGGGGACTTACTGATGAAGTAATAGACCAGTATAAAATTGGCTGGTTTAATTACATTGGCATTTGGTGGATCACGTTCCCAATAAAAGATGAAGAGGGAAAGTATAAATTTTTCAAGCTTCGGCAAGACCCAGGTGTTGGTAATGGCAAGAGGCTTCATCCGGCTGGAACCGAAGCACAGATTTATGACTACGAGACGCTTAACTCGGGAGCAGAGCAGATTGTGTGGGCAGAAGGTGAGGCCGACAGATTACTTCTTCTCTCAAGAGGTATATCAGCCATAACGAGTACGGCTGGTGCCGGAACGTTCAAGGACGAGTGGTTGCCACTTCTACCTAAAGATAAGACCTACTATATCGCTTACGATACAGATGATGCCGGAAGAAAGGGCGCAGAAAAGGTAGCGGACAAACTTTATCACTATGGTATTGAGAATATTTACATAATCTCATTGCCATCCCGGCCGGATTCACAAGATAAAGTAGATGTTACGGATTACTTCATGGAGCTTGGGGGTAGCGTGGAAGATTTTTTAGGAAAATATGCCAAGAAGTATCCTATTCCCATAGATACAAGCGGATTTAAGGAATTAAAATCAGATGACCTCGACAGAATTCTAAGTCTTACAATCAAAGAAGACCGTGCGAATAAGATAGCGACATTCTGTGCGATGTTGAATGCCTATACGGATAACGCGCAGATAAATATCAGTTTCAATGGTCCATCGTCCGGAGGTAAGTCTCACACAGCTCTTGAGTGTGCGAAATACTTTCTTGAAGAAGACAGAATTGAGTTGATGTCTGCTTCCCCGACAGCGTTCTTCCACGAAAATGGGATATTCGATAAAGAGCGCAATGTCATCACAGTAAATTTGTCTAGAAAAATCCTTGTCTTCTTGGATATGCCAAATAACGGATTATTGGAGCGTCTGCGCCCACTTCTTTCTCACGATAAGAAGGTGCTTCAGACGAAGATTACAGACAAAAGCCAAAAGGGTGGGAATAGGACTAAGACAGTAGAGATTATTGGATTTCCCTCGGTTATATTCTGTACTGCGAGCTTCAGCATTGATGAACAGGAGGCAACGAGATTTCTATTACTTAGCCCAGAGATGAGTCAGTCTAAGCTAAAACAGGGGATTCAGCAGTCAATACATAAGGCCTCTAACAGTGATGCTTACGAAAAGATTCTTCAGGAAAATGTTGAGCGCAAATTGCTTGTTGAGCGTATTAAGGCAATAAAACAAGCAAAGATATCCGATATCAGGATTGATAATGAATCTTTGCTTGAAGACAGATTTATACGAGAGAGAAGTCAGTACAAGCCAAAACACCAACGAGATGTGAAGCGAGTAATAGCTCTCGCAAAATCGTTTGCTTTGTTGAACCTGTTTTTCCGGAGACGAGAAGGGTCATTGGTTATCGCTGAAGACAGTGATATTGATGAGGCCTACAGAATCTGGGACATGGTATCAGTTAGTCAAGAATTGGGTATCTCGCCCCACGTCCACAACTTCTATACAGAGGTGATAGTTCCTGAATTTAAAAGTAAAAACGAGGAACGAGCTAAAAATGGGGAATTGCCCGTTGGAATCTCCCGCAAGGGAATACGAAAGAAACACTTTGAGGTCTATGGTAGGCCGATAAATGAAATTGCCCTGAAGCAGATAATCGCCATGCTTGAGGTTGCTGGCCTTATCGAGCTCGAAAAAGATGAGGGTGATGGTAGACAGGTTCTGATCTCTCCTGTGGAAGGAATGGCTGATGAAGAAAATGGTGGAAATGATGGTGTGGTAAAACAGATGCAGGAAATCAAAGAGGATCCCGAAACAATCTTTAATACCATCTAATCATGACGAATAAGAAATTTAAAGAAGGAATAAGACCTCATAAGCCCAAGATAAGACTCGATTATCTGGGTAAAAGTCTATTAGTTCGCGGAGAAAATAAGCGCAAATTCGAGGAATTAAGAGCTAAAATCCTCAAGGAGATAGGACCTTGTAATGAAATAGAGAAACTTTTGTGCGATAAATTTATTTTTTGTGTGTGGAGGCATAGACGAATTATCGAAATAGAAAGGAGTATTCTGAGCGATAGGAATACTCCAGACGTAAAGATGACACAGGAAGAAATTGAGAGGGAGTTAATTGAGAATCAATTTAACTTTGATCCATTTAGCAAAAAGGGTGGATTAAAGAGGAGGGTACGCAATATAAAGAAACTGAGGATTCATGATCCGGAAATGCAAAATCTGTTGAAGTACGAGGTAACTCTACAGAAAAGTATGTTGAAGATACTTGAGCGGATTCGCGAGGAGCAAAAGCTTCGGAAAGATATAGTGCAAAAGAGGGTGGGGTAATAATGCAATTAATATGGAACCAGAGATCATCTATCACGAAATAACCAACGAAGCACCAGAATTGAACCAGCAGAGGCTCAATAAGGCCTTTAGGGTACTTTTCACTGAAGTAGATAGAAAGTTGAAGCTACAGGCCCAAACCGCATCAATCTGGTTGTTAGTAATCCCCAATATCGCTTTGACAGTAATTGACAATAAGGAGTATACTTAAATCATGGAATTTCTCACTAGAAAAGAGGTAGCAAAATATTTCCGAGTTCACGAAAGGACCGTCGATAGGTGGATTCAAAAAGGGGATCTTAAGGGATACAAATTGGGTACCGGAGACAAGACGCTGTGGCGTATTCCAAAGTCTGAAATCAAAAAGTTTTTAGAGAAAGGTAAAAGTAAATAACATGACTGAAAATATTATTAAAGAACAGAAATTAATTGCAACCTATTGTAGAGTTTCAACTGCAAAACAGGAAGAAGATGAAACCATCAAGACTCAAAAAATTGAGATCAAGAAATTTGCTGATAAAAATGGCTACATTATAGTTAGTGAATATGAAGATGAAGGTTGGAGTGGAGATGTGCTCGTTCGCCCAAATCTTGACCGTCTTCGACTAGATGCTAAACAAAAAAATTGGGAGGCTGTATTGATATATGATCCAGATAGACTAGCAAGGCGTAGTGCGTGGCAGGAGGTGGTGATGGAAGAACTAAAAGAACTCGGAATTGATGTCCTTTTTGTCACTGTTCCAAAACCAAAAACAGATGAGGATATCATTATGTACAAGATGAGGGGGGTATTTTCTGAGTACGAGAGAATGAAGATCAAGGAGCGATTTAGACTTGGAAAGGTACGTAAGGTTATGGAGGGACATATTTTAACTACTGTACCTAAATATGGTTATAACTATATTCAAAATGTAAAGATAGCGAATCAACCGAAAGTGCATGGATACTATGAGATAAATGAGGAGGAGGCAAAGGTCGTAAGTATGATATTTAAATGGGTAGCTGATGAAGGCTTAACCCTTCGAGCTGTAGTAAGAAAGTTACAGGAGCTAAAAATAAAGCCAAAAAAGAGTAAGAGAGGTGTGTGGAGTACGAGTACTTTAAGTACAATGTTGAGGCACAAAATATATATAGGTGAGGCGCACTGGGGTAGTTCATACGCTGTAATTCCAGAAAATCCTACTAGCCAAGAAAAATATCGTCAGACAAAGAAGACTAGTCGAAAGAGAAGGCCAGAAAAAGATTGGTACATTATTAATACTGTGCCTCCTATTATCTCTAAGGATCTTTTCGATAAAGCTCAAGCTCAACTGAAGAGCAACTTTGCTTTATGTGATAGAAATAAGAAAAATGAGTACTTATTGGCTGGTAGAATTTGGTGTGATTGTGGCTGTAAAAGGGCAGGAGAGGGGGCCCAGCACGGAAAGTACTTGTATTATCGCTGTATTGGCCGAGTTAGGACCTTTCCTCTTCCAGCTACGTGCGATGAGAAGGGTATTAATGCACGTATTGCAGATAGATTGACGTGGAATAAACTCGAGGAATTGATGAGTTCTCCAGAATTAATTCGTAAACAAGTTTCTCTTTGGACAGATATTAAGCAGACAGAAGCATATTCTTCAAAAGAGGACACATCTATGATGGGAAAAGATATTGATAAGCTAAAGAAACAGGAGGAGAGGTATGCAAAAGCCTACGGCGCCGGGGTGCTAACTATTGAGCAATTGAAAGAATATAGTTTGCCAATAAAAGAAAAGGTTAAGTCTCTTGAAATACAAATGGCCAGATCAAAACAAGATCAGGATCAAATGAGTATTTCTGAGAAACCAACAGAAGAAGAAATCGAAAATTACTCAAGAATTGCCTGTAGAGAATTAAAAGGCTTGAATTTTGGGCTAAGAAAGGAGATAGTTATGGACACTATTGATAAAGTGGTCAGTGGTCAAAATAAATTACAAGTCTATGGTCATATACCAATAACAAATGTCGGGTCATTCACTATCAGTCGGCATTGTCGGATTACCAAACGTGGGTAAGTCTACGTTATTTAACGCGCTCACCAAAAGGACGGTACCGGCGGAGAATTATCCTTTCTGTACCATCGACCCTTCTGTTGGGGTGGTGCCGGTGCCAGATGAGAGGCTAGATAAACTCTCGGCTTTAAGCCAGTCAAAGAAGACTATCCCTGCCGTGGTTGAGTTTGTAG
>Ga0210057_1003228_pt1 | contig 22613 bp, 27 predicted proteins | sample CryGeyCG2114_010_2_FD_183968 | JGI IMG/M metagenome (GOLD analysis project Ga0210057, IMG submission 183968) | Groundwater microbial communities from aquifer - Crystal Geyser CG10_big_fil_rev_8/21/14_0.10 (SPAdes) (version 2) | ecosystem: Environmental > Aquatic > Deep subsurface > Groundwater ...
TACGAGCGAATTTGGCTTCCCCACTCAATGTTCGTGTCTTTTGTTGCAGAAAGCCCGCGCTCCTCGCGCTTGCGATCTTCCTCCTGCTTTAAAAACAATTTCCCTCTCAGCATTTCAAGCGCCTTCTCGCGATTCTGTTGCTGTGAGCGCTCGCTCGTCACACGCACGGTAAGCCCCGTCGGCGTATGTGTAACACGCACCGCTGTTTCCACCTTGTTAACATTCTGTCCTCCCGCACCACCTGAGCGTGAGAATTCCAATTCTATATCGTAATCTTTCAGTTCAACTGCTCCACGCTCCGGCAATTGCGGCACAACCTCAACAAGAGAAAAAGATGTTTGCCGCTTACCTTGCGCATTAAACGGCGAGATGCGCACAAGCCGGTGTACACCCGCCTCAGATTTAAGCGTGCCATATGCCTGCTTGCCAACTACCTCAAATGTTACATTCCGATACCCGCCTTGCGTATTCATGCTTTCAGACAAGAGTGTGACCTGCCACCCCTTGCTCTCCGCATAGCGGCTGTACATACGAAACAGCATTGCCGAAAAATCTTCTGCGTCGTCTCCTCCGGCGCCTGAGAGAATGGAGACGATCGCATTGCCCTTATCAAACTTCCCAACTCCGGCGAGTGCCTCCTTCAACTCCTCATACTCCTTCACCGCTGTCTGCGCCGCATCCGTATCTACCCAAAAGCTCGGGTGCGCCATCCGCTTCTCAATCTCCGTGATCTTTTTTTCTATCTCCTCTTTTTGCATATCGTGAGTATAGCAAAACGGCGCCAATGGCGCCGTTTTCTTGATTCGCATGTGTTCATGTTCTAGTGAATGGTGTCTGACATAAGCACATGCACGTAAATTATATTTCCCTCCGAATCACACTCGCCCCCAAGGACTCTCCCAAAACCTATCGGCATTTCTATCCTTTCCCCTGGAATAATCTGGGTAATAGATGATATTTCGCAATCGCACTCCCACAAACATTCACCATTCCCAGGGGAAAAATACAGGCAAGATATTCTCATTGCTCTTCTCCCTCTAATGCCTCTTGTTAGAAAAGCACGTACAAAAAGAAAAGCAAACCTCAGCTGAGAACATTGCTCACACACTCGTCATCTTGATAAAGCAAAACATCAATGGAGGGTATGCGGTGCATCTTCATCCTCACCTTCCTGGGAACCCTTCATTTCATTCTCTATTTCCCTCAAAGTTTCTATTTCCTGTGCAAATTCCAAAACACTGCTAAAATTTTCCTGCGCGGTTTCAAGGAAACGCTGGGCGGCGCGATATTCCATCTCCGGCAGTGTTATGCTACCTCCCGCTTCTTTTGCTCGTTCAAGGCGTGCTCGCGATTCTGCAAGAGCTTGTTCCGCTTGAGCAAGCATTCCCCGTGCTTCTTCCAGCATATTTTCAATACCTCCGGCTTGGCGTTCAAGTTTGTCGGATTCCCTCTCCTCATTCTCGGAAAATTCTTTTGGAACACCTTTGAACTTTTCCATACGCTTATTCGCCGGTTGTCGATTTTCGCATTCTCTCTCGGAGATTGTCTTTGAATTCTTCTTTCTTCTGCTCAATCATTTCTTCCCACAGTTCCGGATTATTCATAATCTCTTGCACACGCGCCTCTGTCTCCCATAATTTCTCTTGCGCTCTGATGACCCATTGGGCGGATTGGTCCACCTGCTCTTTTGCCCGTAGCGCACGCCCTACAGCCTCCTGATGTTTTTTCTCAGCCTCCGCACGTTTCTCTTCTTGCCGCCGCTTAAATTTCTCAAACATACACAGCAATTATACCATTTGAGCCACCTCCGAGGATCGAACTCGGGACCTTCACGTTACGAGTGTGACGCTCTCCCGACTGAGCTAAGGTGGCGTGATAGTATCCTACGATATCGCGGGCCCGTTTTCAAATTGCGGATAGACCGAAGCTCGTCGCATTTCATTTAACCAAGCGTGCGCTGGTCGCCCTTTTGCTTACTGGGCGATCCTTTCTGCCATTCCCTCTGTTAAGCCCTGCGTAAGTTGGGCTGAGAGAATCGCAGTTTGGACATATGAGTCTGAGATTTTCTTCAGCATTGTTCCGCCAATTTCCATCTATATGGTCGGCAACGAGCGGAATTACACCCGTTTTAGAATTTACTCGCGACCATCCGCACATACTGCACTTATTCTCAAATTTCCTGCGCAGATACTTCTTGATGAACCTAGAAACCAGCCCATTCGCTCGCAACCCATTATCCTTCCCGCTTCTCCACTCTTTAATGTAAGCGTTGTACTGGTATTCGTGCTGACATACATTACTACAATACTTGTACGTGTGGCCATATGGTTCTTTGCCGCAGTTGAGACAAGGATTCCTGGGTTTCTTTGGGTTGGCCACTCAAACATTATACCAAGATTAAATTGGTTGTATGGTCTGCGATTGGAAGGATGTTGATAACTTCACTTTGATTCTTGAGCCACCTCGCGGGATTGAACCGCGGACCTCATCCTTACCATGGATGCGCTCTACCGACTGAGCTAAGGTGGCGACTTTCGCCAGAATACTACACACTGCCTGCAGTTTCCAGACTTTCCCGCCGTTTATCACGCACATACAAAAACGCCGCAACACCAACAGTACCAACAGTATTTGCCACTAAATCTAAACCGGTATTGACGTATCCGCCCACACCAGTCTCAGCAATGGCAACCACGGCAACAAATTCAACGAGTTCGTTGAGAGAGCCCAGTCCCATCGCGCCAATTGCAGAAGCAGTTGCCAAAAGCCCCGAGCCATTCGCCCATCTGTGCGCCAAAAGTTGATAGAGTGCGATCGTTGCCATGCCGAACCCGTACGCATGCACAAATTGGTCATATTTCAGAAACGTAAATTCCCCATCAACATTGATGGGCACGATCGTGAGGGCATAGAGAACCTCCTCGCCCACGCGAATGCCTCCACCTGCCATGTGCAGGAACCCCCAGAGCGACAGCCCCCATAAAACAGGGAGCGTGAAGTGCGTAAAGCGAATGGTGAGAAAGATAAGCCCAAAGAAAAACACCATGACCGCCACATACCAGAGAAACTCGAAATTCTTTGCAATCGTAAAGTAAGCGCCGAACAAAGCAACATATGTTCCGCTCACAACGGCAAGCAACCACTGGCCTTTCGTTAACCTCATGAAAAAAGTTTAGCACACCAATTTGCCAGCTTGATTAGGCAATCCGTCATAAGTTGCAACATTACCAGTGGATATACGCTTCGAATACGGCTTTTACTGAGGCGAGCCGCTCGCGCACCCACAACGAAAACGACACATTCCCGCTTCCCACTTCAACTCCGACCGCATTTAAGCCCAGCGAATCGGCAATAAAGAGGGAGCGCCGAATATGAAACCTCTGCGTAGGTATGATAATGGAATCCGCTCCAAATACAGCGCGGGCGTTGGCAATACTGCTTCGCGTGCTGAATCCTTTCGCGTCCGTCAGAATATCGCTATCGGAAATATCGTATGTATCTTCTATGTAAGCAAGGATGGAAGAAACCTCGTCGTACTCGCCGCTCTTACTGTCGCCACTTACGATAATCTTGTCCGCATGCACTCTTTCATATACGGAAACCGCCCCATCCACACGCTCCTTCAAAACAGGGGAAAGCGTACCGTCCCTTAGCACTCTTTCATATACGGAAACCGCCCCATCCACACGCTCCTTCAAAACAGGGGAAAGCGTACCGTCCCTTAAAACAGAGGCGCCTAAAATAAGTACCGCATCGGCTGATTCATTTTCGTCAAGTGATACCGCAACATGCTCGCTCCCCACATAATGCACATGTGCATTTGCCGCTACAAACAAAAACAGCAAAGCGCCCGTTGCGATAATTGTAAGTGCGCGCTCTCTTGTCATGGATATACAGTACCTTGCATTTCAAAAATAAAAAGAAAAGATTAGACCCCCACGCGGAGCGTGGAAAATCTTGGCGGGAATTGGGTTTGGCGGGAATTCAGCCCCAGTGTCGCGCCTTCGGCGCGACCCCGCTTTGTCCGTTTCTTCTGATTCCGAATTTTGGCGGGAGCGACGGGATTTGAACCCGCGATCTCTGCCGTGACAAGGCAGCGCTTTACCTGGCTAAGCTACGCCCCCAACGACGCGATTGTAGCAGAAAAAACCTCGCGCGTCTTGTCTGCCCGATAAATAAAGGCCCCTCGGAGCTTGCCCCGTTAGAAACGAAGTTTCTAACGGGGCATCACTCGCTCTCCTGACCGGACAGGTACGTCGCCAACAAACGGTATGGGTGCCGAGGGACGGGATCGAACCGTCGACCTTAGGTTTATGAGTCCTACGCTCTAACCAACTGAGCTACCCCGGCAATGAGTAACAAAACAGAGAATAGCAGTTTTGCGCTTTTTTCTCAATGCAAAAAGCCCGCGAGATAGCGAACATTCGCTCTATCTCACGGGCTTTTTGCAATCGTGTCGCGGGGATGGGACTCGAACCCATGCCTGGAGGTTATGAGCCTCCCGAGGTACCACTCCTCCACCCCGCTATGTATTGACTGAGTTTACCGCGATTCTTAACCAACTTCAAGGACTTCTCTTTTTGCATTGCTTTTGCTCGAGTGTGGAATTTTTCTACATGCTTCAACTTCCACGGACCACGCGAGGCAGCCCAATGACTTCGAGTCTGATCATTATGTTCCGCTACCCTGCGCGAAACGTCATTAGTATGTCCAATATAATATTGCTCCGTTGTCCGACTTTGCAAAATGTAAACAAAAAAACTCATGCTTGATATTTTCGCATGAATTCATGAGTCCCGCTCGCGGGATACCACTCCTCCACCCCGCTATGTATTGACTGAGTTTACCGCGATTCTTAACCAATTGCAAAGAATTCTAAAGTACTCCGTGCTCGCGAAAAACACGCTCGTACAAGCGAATCGCACTCCGCACTTCTCGCTGGCTCAATTCCCGCTCAGCGCCGCGGTGCGCAATGTCATTGCGTAGCTTGTGCGCCTCCCATGCATCGTCAATGGTCCTGAAATCGCTACGCTCCACTTGCCTCATTTTCTCCCCCGTTGTTTCTCCCGTATATCCAAGCTTGTCTAGAAGACGATCAAGTAAAATGTCCGCCTCAATAATCGCCAAACGCCAGTCGGACGGATTCTCGGAATTAGCATGCGCCTCTATATTTTCCCACTGGCGCGACGCACCAGATGCAGAAGCCGCCGTCGCTTCCTTGTACATGGCCCTGAACTGCCGCTCTTCCTGTTTTTTTACCTGCCCCAGGCGAATAAATGCGTAAATCAAACCGGTAATAAACAAGAGGGAAAGAAATATCAGAACGCCAACACCCAGTTCAGCGCCTTGTGCCAATTCTCTGAAAAAGTCGCGCGCGGCGTCCGTAAATCCGGCATCTTGCGGAGATGTTCCCGGAAACGGAATCGCCTCGCCCGCGGGTAAAACAGGCGATGGCGAAGACGGCTGAGTGCCTGCGGACAAGGGAATGGGCACATTCTCACTTGTTGCGGTTACATCCACTCCGGTAAGCGCATGTATTATCGCCGGCACCCACTGAAACACCACTTCCGACAGGAATATAACGATTGAAATAGCTATGCCCGCCAAGGGTGATGATGTGGCTGTCTGTATCGGTTCCATATCGCACTTGCGATATATAGTATACTATGCGCCTTCAATTATCTTGGCTATTGTAAACAGTGTTTCCTCCGCCCACATATCAGCCACAAGCTGGAAACCGAGCGGCAACTGCACGCCATCGCGCTGAACAATGCCAAACGGCACTGAAAGAGCCGGCACGCCTGCCAAATTGACCGGAACGGTGAAGGTGTCCGCCGCATACATTGCAAGCGGGTCGCTTTTCTCTCCCGCCTTAAACGCAGGGGTTGGTGTCGTAGGAAGTGCGATTGCATCTACTTTTTTAAACGCTGAGACAAAGTCTTGCACGATACGCTCACGAACGGCAAGCGCGCGGCGATAGTACGCATCAAAATACCCGGCAGAAAGCACGAATGTACCGAGAAGAATGCGCCGCCGCACTTCCACACCGAATCCTTCGCCGCGCGTTGCCTCATTTACTTCCCGCACATCTTCTCCTTCGCACGAAAGTCCGTACCGAATACCGTCAAAGCGCGAGAGGTTCGTGGATGCCTCGGCCGGCATGATGATGTAGTACGCGGCAAGCGCATGCGAGAGATTCGCCATTTCAATATCAACAATCTCGTACCCTGCCTCCTTAAGAGCAGTGAGTCCTCTCTCAAATGTTTCCAGTACGTCATCATCAATACCGCCTGAAAGAAATGGGCGCGGCACGCCTATCTTTAACTTTGAATTTAGGATTTTGGATTTTGGATTTCCCTTTAAGTTTATGGATGTACTGTCCTTTGGGTCATGCCCGCGGATTGCATCATACAATATTTGCGCATCTTCAATGGTACGTGCCATCGGACCGATCTGGTCCAAACTGCTTCCCATTGCTATCAAGCCGCGACGGGAAACATGTCCATACGTTGGCTTCATGCCGACAACCCCGCAAAAAGCCGCGGGCTGACGAATAGAGCCGCCCGTATCTGAGCCAAGTGCGCCGAGCGCAAGGCCGGCCGCTACTGCCACGGCAGAGCCGCCTGATGAGCCACCGGGCACGCGGGATGTGTCATGGGGGTTCTTTGTAGCACCAAATGCAGAATTTTCAGTAGAGCTTCCCATAGCAAATTCATCCATGTTCGTACGCCCGAGAAAAACCGCTCCCTGCTCCTTCAGCTTCTCAATAACGTATGCGTCATACACTGCCGTGTAGTTCTCCAGTATGCGAGACGCCGCACTTACCGCACGCCCTTTAATCAAAATGTTGTCCTTCACAGCAAGCGGAATACCGGTCAAAGCACCAGCTTCCCCTTTCGCAATTTTCTCATCCGCCGCGCCCGCCCGCTCTTCCACATCATCAAACACTTCTAGGTAGACATTGAGCTCGGAATTCTTTTCTTCAATCCGCGCCAGGTACGCGCGTGCAAGCTCCACGGCGGTATACTCTCCCGCATCCAATGCGCGGCGCGCTTCAACAATTGTCAGATTCTCAATGTCCATAGTTAGTTCCTCTTAGCGAGCTCAGAAGTAACTTCCACCGAGCACCACTTTTGAATTGAATGTCTTGTACACAAAAGTGGTGCTCGGTAAAGAATATGTAATTCGCTTCGCTCATAACATCTTCTTTATTACCTGGCGCACCTGCGCATAATTTTCCGAGCGCTCCGGAAGAGCTCCCAGCAAATCCTCGCTGTATTCCCCGCTTTCGTGCGACTCGGTATCTTCGCGCATTATATTTCGGTGCACGCCCGGCTTTTTTTCAAACTTCGCTCCTGTTTCCTTAACCTGCTCAATGAACGCAAGAATGGCCGGAATTTCGGCCTTCAGTGAGGCAAGCTCATCATCGCTCACGCGAAGCCGCGCAAGCGAGGCAAGTGCCTTAATATCTATCCCGTTAGAAGTCGGGTTTTGCGCAGAACTTTTATCACTCTTATTTGTCATAATTCTTATTATCAGTATTGCATACGGAGAAAAATAAAATATATATTTTTATTAGCGACGTAGAGCGAGTGATGTCACACCAATAGTTATTGGTGTGGCATCCGAGCCGAGGCGCTAATACAGGTTAATACCTCACAGCTCTGCTGCGAGCATGTACGAGCGAAGAGAGTTCCGGCAATACCCCGATGCTTGCGTCGGGGAACCTTTACTTTTCCCAACTTCTAACGGGGTCTACATCTTCACTCATGCGCGCATAATAGCGCGTAATCCCCAAGCGGCCTACTGTCCTGTCAACGCAAACACAGGCATTCCGTGTATTACTAGCCTTGCGACTCCCGCCTGCCGGACGGACAGGAATCGCTAGATTTGTGGATTGGTCATGATTGACTTCGTAAGTTAATCATCTTCTATATGACGCGCTTTTGGGCAAGACTGAACCTCGTCAATTCCACCAGCGAGGCGCGGCCTCGCTGGTGGAATAATGGGGTGTGAAAGATAAAAATATATCGATAAATCGATATATCGATATATCGATATATTTCTTTTCTCCTTTAGTGCCAAGGGCGCCCCTTGGCATTTCCTTGGCATTTGGCAAGTTGGCAAGGACGCCATTTGGCATTTGGCATATCAGGTCAACAAGCCTATAAATTCGGCTTCTGTCATCACGGGAACGCCGAGCTCAATTGCTTTGTCATACTTTGACCCCGGGTCAGCGCCCGCCACCACGTAAGAGGTTTTTGCCGAAACCGAACTGGCCACCTTCCCGCCCAAGGCACGAATCCGCTTGCCCGCCTCGTCGCGGCTCATTTGCTCAAGTGTGCCAGTCAGTACGAATGTCTGCTCGGCAAGCTTGCCGCCAGCGCCACGCGCCTCTCTTTTGACCGTAACGTGTTTGAGCAAACGCTTAAGCATTGCATTGTTTTCTTTGTCAGCAAACCAGTGCGTAAGTGAAGCGGCGACAACTTCGCCAACCCCGTCAATAGCTACAAATTCTTCTTCGCTTGCAGTGCGTACCTTTTCAAGTGTCCCGAAATGCTCCGCTACCAGGCGCGCCGTTTCTTCTCCGACATGTTCAATGGAAAGCGCCGTGAGAAATCGCGCAAGCGGCACGTCCTTCGCCGCCTTGTGTATTGCCACAACCGCATTGCGTGCCGAAACCTCCGCAAACCCGGGCAGTGCCAAAAAATCTCCTTCCGTAAGCGTAAATAGGTCATCAAACGTATTTATCAAACCTGCCACAAGAAGCGCTGAGGTAATCTGCTCGCCCACGCCGTCAATATCCATCGTCTTGCGGGATACAAAATATGCAAACATTCTCTTCTGCTGTTCAAGCGAGTTCTTTGCGACACACCGCCACGCCGCCGCACCCGGAACGCGCTCAATAGAGCCATCCCCGCCGCATGCAGGCACTTTCTTCGGCCATTTGAACAGCCTCTCTTTCCCCGTGCGCAAACTCGTAACCACCTCAACAATATCCGGAATGACATCTCCCGCTTTTTGAATAATCACCGTGTCGCCAATACGCACATCCAAGCGCTTGATCTCATCCTCGTTGTGCAGTGTCGCACGGCTCACCGTTGAACCGGCGACCAAGACCGGCTTGAGGTGCGCAACCGGCGTGAGTACTCCCGTGCGCCCCACTTGCAGAGCAATATCTTCAACCACGGTTGTAACCTGCTCGGCCGGAAACTTAAAAGCGATTGCAAAGCGCGGCGCTTTTGCGGTATACCCCAGTGTGTCCTGCACATCCACTTCGTTTACTTTGACCGCCAAACCGTCCATGTCGTATTCTTCGCTGTCCCTTTTTTTGAGCCACTCGTTATAGTACGAAATAATCTCGTCAACATTCCTGCAAATTTTCCAGTGCAGATTTGTTTTGAATCCAATATCCTTAAGCAATACGAGTTCTTCCGCCTGCGTCTCGGGGCGCAAATTCTCCTCTATGGCAATAACGTCATATACGCTTGCCGCAAGCCGGCGGCTTGCGGCTATTTTGGGGTCCAATTGCCTCAAAGAACCGGCGGCCGCATTTCTTGCATTTGCAAACAATGCTTCTCCTTTTTTTGAACGCTCTTTGTTTATGCGCCGAAGCTCCGCGCGAGGAAGCCATGCCTCTCCCACCACAACCACGTCAATGTCGCGCATCAAGCGCAGAGGAACGCTTCTTATGGTCTTTATGTTTTCTGTTATGTCTTCCCCCACGACACCGTCCCCCCTTGTCGCTCCTTGGGTGAGTACCCCCTTTTTATATGTAAGCACTATTTTGAGCCCGTCAATTTTGTGCTCTGCGACATACGAGACAACCTCCTTGTGCTCCTCTTTAGCCAGACGATTAATTCGCGCGTCCCAGGCGCGCAAATCTTCCTCCATAAAAGCATTATCAAACGACCACTGCCGTACTTCATGCCTGACTTTTTTGAAATCTTTAAGCGGTTCCCCGCCGACTCTTTGCGAGGGGCTGTCAGGAGTTTTGAGTGTCGGATACTTCTCTTCAATGTCCGCAAGCTCTCTAACAAGCGCATCGTACGCCGCATCGCTTATCTCAGGTGAGTCAAGCACGTGGTAGAGGTACGAGTGGTGATGAATTGTCTCGCACAGTCGCCCTGCACGCTCCTTTTTATCCTTTGGGGGATGCTTTGCCATGCGGATATCGTACCATGACGCAGTACGAAAATCAGTCTCTTTTACAGGGCAAAAACCCAATAGTATATACTATAGTAAGGACTATAGTACTTACTATAGTATATAGTACCCTAATATGTGAGCTCCACGGCGCGCTCAAGAGCTCTCGGATTAGTCGAAATGCTTTCGCACGCGGTATTGTACCCGCGCGATTGTATCGTAGTTCGCGGCACCGAACTGTTCTTAATAACCGTTACTTTTGTGCAAAAATTGCCGGTTTCGTATTCAAAATTCATTTCCTGGCCCGTACCCTCAAACGGAATAACCCCCAGCGATACGCCATTGCACGAAATGGAAATTCCTTCTTCAAATGCATTGTGCCTGAAATCCCAGAACAGCGCGCACTCTGCTCCCGCATCGGCCGCGTAAAATGCGAATTGCGAATCCCGACCGGTTGAAGAGAGCACTATTTCTTTGCTAACAATCCCGAAAGTGGACGCTCCAAGCAAAAGAAGGAGAGACGCTACCAAAACCGCGAGCAATACGGTAAACCCGCGCCTGTTTCTTGCCTTGTTTATGATTGTCCTGTTCATGTTTCTCAATTTTCGGGGTCTCCATCAACCCATTTGTATAAGTTGCTTGCAATCGTGAACGAGCGCGGCGGCAGTGTGCCGGTTCTCCAGCTTACCTCCACAAAAACGCGAAACTCGTCTTCTCCGAGCGATTCGGTGCGAAGAGTGCGCGTAAACCGCGTGTCCTGCCACTCAACACCCTCCCCGTAGCCATATAATTCCCCGTTGTGGCGAAGCGGCGGGCACTCGCTGAAATTGCACAATTCTATGGAATTGTCGCGCGCATCTATTACGAACTTTTGTCCTCCTTGCGGGATTCCGGTAAATACATCGGTGGGATTCCCCAGAAGCGATTCGAGTATGTTTCCATCCCTTACACTTCTCAGCGCCTCTACTCCACCCTGCGCCAGATGAAACGCGGTTATTTGATCGCGCGCATACAGGGCACTCGATAAGCTCTGCGTTGCAAGGGTCATGGGCGCCGCAACAGCTATGGTAAGTATTGATATGGCCACGAGCGTTTCAATGATCGTGAACCCCTTTAAGAAATCTTGTCGTGACGCGTATTTCATATCTTAAATATCAACAATCCGCTGTACGGCGGCGGCTTGGATTTCAAACGTGGTTGTCGTACGGAATTTCTCCGCCCCCGCGACTCCGCGTATGACAACAAGCACCTTCGGCTGGATGTTATCGCCGCGAGTTGCGCCAACCACATAAAATTTCATGTCCGTAATTTCCACTTCGGGGGCCGTTATAGCAAAGCTTGTACCTCCGCCATTTTCAGACTTGTACAGACGCCTCGTTTGCGGATCGTACCAATACACCCAATCGTCCGTCAAAGTGCCGGCATCGCCGCCGAATGATTCAAAATAGAGAGCCCCTCCTCCTCCGGCGCAGTTCGGATCCGCGGGAGATAAAGTTCCGCACCTGTATTCGGATCCCATTCTCAATGCTCGCACCATGCCGTCCACCGAAACATTCAGGTTGTTTATTACGGACTGAATTGCCTGTGCCTTCCTGTTCGCATCCACGAGAGCCAGAAGTGCTCCGGTAGTAACAACCATTACAATAGCGAAGAGCGTAATGGCAACAAGCATCTCAACTAGGGAGAATCCTCGTGTATGTTGAGAATGTTTGGCGCGAGTGTTGTTTTTCATATTACTGCTCTGAAGCGGTGTTTACGACCGAGATCTGCCCCGACGCCTCAACCAACACGCCCGCCTTATCCCCGCGCGGCGACTCCAGAATAATGCGCGCGGACTGGGCTGTTGCGGTTTCATTGTATAAAATCCGCGCGTCCGGCTCCGGCCTTTCAAAGACTACGTCAATCCGGTCAATTCCGCAGGTCTCCGTAGAGGCGGACGCGGGAATAACGCACAGATCAGATATGAAAAACCCCCTACCTATTGATATGGAATCCACTAATTCTCCCGCATCGTAGCGCTTATTCGGAGTAACAGCATCCGCAAAAAGTATGTAGGTGGTCGGGGAGCTCCTCTGTATATGCATTCCGTACCCGGAAGTGAATTGCCCTTCAAACTGGCGCACCGAGATTCCGAATGTCTGCGCCTCCCGCAAAGACAGAGCCACATCGTACGCCAAGTTGCGAAGAGTAATCGCACCTCCGAAGTTTGCGTAATTCGCAAGCATTATGCCGCTTACCACGGTAACTATTCCGGCAACTACAAGCATCTCTATAAGGGTAAAGGCGCGCATGTTTACAGAATGAAAATCGGTATGCCGTATCCTAGTGCGTAAGCGAACCATACTAAAAGAGCGCTCGCTATTAGAAACGGGCCGAACGCCACCTCGCTTTTCATTGTAAAGCGCCGCCGACTCACTCTCAACGCGCCTCGGTGCATAACCTTCCTTATAAATTCGGCATATGACGCAAAAGGCAAAAGTATGAATACACTAACGATTGAACCGATTATAAATCCTCCAAGAAGCGCTTGCATCGCAGGCAAAGGTCCTAAAAAAAGGGCCAGACCGGCCATAAGTTTGGCGTCGCCGAGTCCTATCCATCTTCCGCCGGAAATGAACCAGAGCGCGGCAAGGGGCAAAGCAGTAAGAAGAGCCCAACCAACATTTAACAAGATAAAGTTCAATACGCCCACGGCCGGTGCGGTAGTGAGAACATAAATCAATCCAAGCGCAAAAAGCAGTAGCGCCCATGAGTCAGGAATGACAGTGTGCAGTATGTCGTAAACGGCGATTGCGATAAGCAAACTCACAATCGCCAAAGCCAAAACATGCTCGGCTATGGGAAGCGCCAAAGAAGCAACGCCGGCAAACAAGAGAGCGGTTAGCGCCTCAACAAGAGGATATTGCACCGAAATGCGCGAACCACATATCTTGCACCTCCCATTTAAAATCATCCAAGAAAACACCGGAATTAACTCTACGGGGGAAAGTGCATGAGTACATGATGCGCACGCGCTTCTACCCGCAAGACCCATCCCCGTGCCATGGCGGAGTATGACTACATTAAGGAAACTCCCCGCAACAAGCCCGAGTAAGCCGTGCAAAATTACGCTTAGTAACAGCATGCGAAGAGTATAGCATTATGAAAACGCCCTTTTGACGGGCGCTTTCATATCCGTATGCTTTCCGCTCGCTATGGTTGTACGCAGTACAAGGGGTCGTTACAGTTGGTGGTTCCCACGGTTCCGTCAATGTCAGCGTCAAAAACCGAATGGCCGGTATCCTCGAGAGTCGTTCCGAGCACATAGTTTGTCCCGCTCGTCAGCTGTTCGTAAGTATATCCTTCGCCGGTAGTTGGATCTGCCGGTATGGAAGAGATGAAGCTACCGACAGTTGTGGTTGATAATGCGGTGGGATAAGTTCCGTTTGAGTCGAAGTAAAGCTCAAGCGCAAGCTGAAGCTGTTTTACGTCCGATATGCGCTTTGTGTCGCGCCCCTTTTGCCTGGCGCTATTGAGGGATGCAAGCACCACGGAAGCGAGGATTCCAATGATTGCGATTACAACCAGGAGCTCAATCAGAGTAAATCCTTTTGCTTGTTTATTCATAAAATGTTGAAAAATACGACAATGTAATAAGATTTGTTCGCCTTTATGTATGGCACGACCTTACAGCCATTATACGAGTAGTTTGCGCTCTAGGGAATACCCAGTGTGGATATCTAAAACGAGGCGGATATGTTGTAAATCGGAATCAAGACGGCCGCCAAAAGAAACCCGACGCCCACGGCAAGAGAAACTATCAAGAACGGCTCAATGAGTCCAACCAAGGTATCTATCGCGTTGTCCACTTCTCTTCGATAGAACTGCGCGATTGTGTCAAGTATCTCGCTTAGATTTCCGGTTTCTTCGCCGACTCTTATCATGGCGATGATAATCCCCGGAAACTCCGGGTACTGCCTTAAGGCCTCGGAGGCCGGCTGTCCGCTTCTTACGTCTTCAACGGCTTTCGCCAAGATGCTTTCATATATTGGATCTCCGACAACAACCGCCGTAACCTCCATTGCGCGCACAATCTGAATTCCGCTTTTAAGCATAGTACTCATGTTGTCGGCAAAGCGCGAAAGAAACAGTTTCTGATATATATCGCCCATGTATGGAATTTGCAGGCGCGCTCGAGAAAACATAAGCCGGCCGTGTCCGGTTCTGAAATAACGCAAAGCGAAAACGGAGCCGGCCGCAATGAGCAAAATCAGAAGAAGAATGTAATTGGTCATAAAGTTGCTTATGCCTATGACCACTTTTGTATAAATTGGCACTTCCTGCCCGACCTCATCCAAAATGGCGGACAGGCGCGGAATAACAAGAGTCATCATCAGCGTCATTACGGTTATGAAAGTAAAAAGAACGAAGGCCGGATAAATGAGCGCGTTTCTGGTTTTTTGCGTTATTTCATAGTTTCGGTCCATGTATCCGGCCAAGTAAGAAAAAGTGTCGCTCAATTTACCCGATTCTTCTCCGGCGCGCACCATATTCACGTAAAAGGCGGAGAAAACATCCGGGTGCCTCGAGAGCGCCTCCGATATCGGACTGCCGCTTTGTATGTCGGCCGCAACCGACGACAACGTGTCTTGCAGAACCGGATTCTGCGTCTCCGCCGAGAGAAGCTCGAAAGCTCTAAGCGCGGAAATTTGCGCCGCAAAAAGCGTCGAAATCTGGCGCGAGAGCATAACAATTTCCCGTGCCTTAACGCGCTCAAAGAAAGTTATCCGTCGGCCGAGAATTGACCCCCCGTCTTGTGCTCCTTCCGGGTTTATGGACGAGACGATAAGCCCGCGCCTCTGAAGCGCGGAGATCGCCACGTCCATATTCACCGCGTCAATGCTTCCCGAACGGTCATTGCCGTCCTGATCAACCGCGCTGTACTTAAAAAGTGCCATGAAAGTTACAGAAGTTTGTCCAGGAGTTTCGGAGAAAGAGAATGCCTATACGCATCCTCAACAGTAATTTCCCCGCGCGATACAAGTTCCGACAGAGAGTGGTTCATACTTATCATGCCATCCGCACGCCCGGTTTCTATCACGGTTTCAACTTCATGCGTACGCTTTTCGCGTATAAGATTTGAGACTGCATTGTTGTTTATCAATAGTTCGTACGCCGGAATCATGCCGCCGGAAATCCTGGGAATGAGCCGCTGAGAGAAAATGCCTGCCAAGGACGAACCGAGTTGAAGGCGTATCTGATCCTGTTGGTCGGCGGGAAACGTATCTATTATGCGATCTATGGTCTGCGAGGCATTGTTGGTATGGAGCGTCGAGAAAACCAAGTGCCCGGTCTCGGCCGCAGTAACCGCGGCGGTCATCGTCTCGGCACCGCGCATTTCCCCTATAAGAAGAACATCCACGTCCTGCCTGAAAGCCGAGCGGAGCCCCGTTGCAAAATCTTTTGTGTCCACTCCCACCTCTCTCTGGTCAATTAGCGATTGTTTTGGCTCATATATATACTCCACAGGGTCTTCTATTGTAACTATGTGTTCCATGCGCTCGGTGTTTATGAGCTCAATAAGAGCCGCGAGCGTGGTTGTTTTCCCCTGTCCCACAGGCCCGACAACAAGGAAAAACCCCTGCGATCGGCGAGCAAAATCCTCTATCTGCTCCGGCAGGTTCAAATCGGCTACCGAGCGGATGTCTTTGGGAATGAGGCGGAGCGCCACTCCTATTTTGTCACGCTGGTAAAAAGCATTGCCGCGGAATCTATGGCCGCTTGAATCTTGATAAGCGAAATCAATTTCTTTTTCCGCAAAAAATTTCTCTTCCTGTTCATTTGTAAGCAAGACTTTCAAAAAGCCCTCGGTATCTTCCGGGGCAAGAACCGGCTCCTTGAGAAGAGGCACCAGAGAGCCGCTTATGCGCATCATCGGGTGGGACCCCGCGGCGAAATGAATATCCGACCCTCCTTCATGCGCAAGAACCGCAACGTATTTCTTGAATGTCTGAGCGTATTCCATATACAAATTATGCACCAGAGTGCTTTTTTATCGCCTCAGTAATCTTGTTGACAACCTCGGAAGGAATTGATGTCGCTTTCACTATGTACTCGTCCACGCCCAGGGCTTCCGCCTTTATTTTGTCGTCGTCGGAGCTTTGATTCGTAAGCGCAACAAGGATGGCATTCGGGGCAATATTGCCATTTCTCAACTCGGAAACAAATTCAAGACCACTCATCTCCGGCATCACTATGTCAAAAACTATTATGTCGGCGTTAAATTGCTTCAATACATCAAGCGCCTCTTTTGCCGAGGACGCGGCGCGAACCTCAAAGTTTTCCTGTGTAAGCTTCAAGCTGTACATTTCAAGCAAAAACCTATCATCATCGATGAGCAATACTTTGAAACGGCTCTGTTCGCTCGGCTTCATACTGATTCTAATTAGGTGCACTCTCCGACACACTCTTCTTTTCTTCCGCAAGCAAAAGCCCGCTTAAAAGCTCCACTTCGGAGAAAGGAACCTTTTTATTGAATGCTTTTATTATAGCACTCTCTTTCATTGTCAGCATTCCCTGTTTGCGGGCAATCGCCCAAATCTCGGATTCAACCGGTGATTTTAGGATTACTCGCTCTATCTCGGGAGACATTTCAAGAACTTCAAAAACGGCGGCTCGTCCGCGTACTCCACTCAAACACTCAGGCGTGCTTTCCGGCTCATAAAGAGTGTCTCCTATGTCGGGGCGATATTCCTTTGGCAGTGTCGAGAACTGTCTTTCTATCATCGCACGCTGACTTTCCGAAACGGGAACCGCCCTGCCCGTGCCCGGGCAGAATTGTTTGACAAGGCGCTGAGCCATGGACAGCACAAGAGTCGGGGCTATCAAGTACGGCTCTACGCCCATGTCAAGAAGGCGCGGAATAGTACCGACAGCACTGTTCGTGTGAATGGTTGAGAGTACCAGATGGCCGGTTAGAGCGGCCTGCACGGCAAGCCGCGCCGTTTCGCCATCCCGTATTTCGCCCACCATTATAACGTCCGGGTCTTGGCGCAGGGTGGTGCGCAATCCGTTTGCGAAATTGTACCCTATCTCGGGGCGAACCTGCGACTGATTTACACCTTCAATGTGATACTCTATCGGGTCTTCAAGAGACAGCACGTTGGTCTGTTCGCGATCAAGCTCGCCGAGCATTGAATAAAGCGTGGTTGACTTTCCGGAACCGGTTGGGCCCGAAATAAGAATCAGTCCGTGCGGCAACTTAAGCGCGTTTCGCACAAGAGATATCTCGCGCTCGGTCATCCCGATTTCTTCGAGAGGAAAGTACCCCCGCTCGCGATCAAGAATCCTTATAACAACTTTTTCTCCGTAGTAAGACGGAAATGTCGAAACGCGAAAATCTATCTTGCGGTTCTCTACGGTAGCGGAAAAACGCCCGTCTTGCGGCTTTCTTTTCTCGTCCAAGCGTATGGAAGCTAGTACTTTCACGCGCGCAACCACCGCCCTTTGCGTTTGCTTAGGGAGGACAACCGACGTATGCAAAATCCCGTCCACTCTGTAGCGCACACGCACACTCTCTTCCATCGGCTCTATATGAACATCTGACGCCTTTCCCTCTATAGCATAACGAAGAACGGTCGAGACAATTTTTATGGCGGGAGCGTCTTCCCTTAGAACCTCCTGCAAACTCTCCGCGCCCGCACCTCCTTCGCCCTCAAGGTCAAGGGCAGTGGCTTGCGGCCTCTCCTGCTCGCCGACCCCCTCCTTATCCTGCGTTTTAAGGTCCGACACCGCATTGTCCACTTCCGTTCCTATTCCTCGGTACATCCCCACCGCTTTTTTCAAATCGTCCTCGGAAATCTTATATATCTTGTAGGGCATTCCGGTTTTCCTTGTTATGAAGTTGAGCGCGTCTACTGCCTGCATGTCGTCGGGATCAACCATTCCGACCGCAAGAACGCCGTCTTTCATGTCCAAAGGAACCAAGCGGTAATGTTGTGCAGACTCCTCTGGAATATGTTTTAGCACTTCGTAGGAAATTTGAGTATCTATTGCGACATTCGGCACGCCGCTTTTATCTGAAGCATCTCTCTCTTCTTTTCCGAAGTTCTCTGCCGTCTTACTGTCGCCGAGCTCATCCGGCGCGATAGACACTCCTGATGCGCTGTGAAGTGTTGAAGTGGTGTCCGGCTCCATGGTGAGAGGTGCGTTAATTTCCTGCGCCTCCCGCACTTTGAAGTTGGTCTTGCGCGGAGGGAGGAGAGAACGGATTGTCGCGGCCGACCGGCTCAGGCACTATTTCGGTACTGAAATCCTTGAGCTCAACAAATGCCGGATTGGAAAAGATTTGCGCATTAAGGCGTATGTTGCGCACCTCGAGCAGAAACGTTATCAATTGCGCTTCAACTCCCTCACGACTGGGGTCAATAGCCGTTTGTGAAAGTATCCGCTCCGGAGCGGCGGAACCGGAGAGCATATACCATGCAAGCGCGGCGATTCCTATTGCCACCAGTACGACCACCACTTTATTGTTTTTTATTGCGTTTATCATACTTATTACTTTAGCCAGTATGTACGCACGGCAACCGTGAACGCGTAGAGTTGGGCGTCGCCTCCCACGGAGGAGCGCTGAAGATTGAGGCCCACGAGATCCACTATGCGCAAACTGGACTCAAGGTCATCCATGAACCGCACGAAGTCATCGTACGTCCCGCTTATGGAAAACTCGAGTATCAGCGAATCAACCGGAGTTGAAGCGCTTGTGAGAGACCCTATTACCGACTGGTTTTCCTCGTCCCGCTTCCGCGTATTGAACGTAACGTTTTGCACAGTCATGTTGTTTTGAAGAGCCAAGTTGTCAAGATCCAACACAAGGCGAACGTTGTCGACGTGATCGGGAAGCAATTTTGAGAGCCGGTTTAGCTGGTCTGGAGTGAAAGTATTGAACCTGGCCAGAAGGGAGCGCTTTAGGTCCTGCAATTCTCGTGCGCGCTCAAGCGCCTGATTGAACCTGTCGACTTGTCCGGATGTCCCCTGTATCTCGTCGTACGCCGGCTTCGTGTAGAGAAAGAACACCGCGCCGGCAATCGCTAACAAAACAGCTATGGAAATAATTCTCATCATGATTCAAATAGCGGAATCGTCTCCTGCTCCTGCTCGCCGCCCTCCACTTCAGGCGGTGGCGCGAAAGGAGTTGCGGGTTGCTGCGGCGTAAAATCTCGAAGCGCGCCGCGCGTCTGCACCACGGAGCCGAACCGAAGAACCGCGGGGTTCAATACGGCGTCAACGTCAAACCGCACGCCGCCGGCTTCGCGACGTATGTTGGAAAAAATCGGGCTTGCTATTGCCGGATGTTTTCCGAAAAGGTCCGCTTGCAGGGCTATTGAGTTCACGCTTACGGCCGTGCCGCTCATAGATATGGTCATTGTGTTGGCGTCCGCCGCCTCAAAAGACAAGGATTCGAAACCAACTGTCTGCAAGGTTAACTGCTCCAAAAGCGCAAATACCTCGGAAGGTGCGATGTGGTTGTTCAGAATACCTTGCGCGGCGTTCATGCGCTTGTCGAGCCTCGTCAATTCCTCTATAAGCGCCGGCTCAAAGGCGTCGCGAGCGCGCTCCAACTGGTCCCTTTTGCTGTTCAAACTTGACTGAAGATACTGCTGGTACAAAAATATCCCCACTCCGAGCGCGAGCGAGGCGAACACCAAAATTATTGCGGCGAGTAGGAGCAGGTCCAGAGCACCGCTTGACCTTTGCGCTTTTAGATACCCGCCTTCCGGCGCGTCTTTAGGAATGAACGAGGATTTGATTTGCGATTCCATATCATGAAAGCTGCCGTAAGCTCCTTAGCGCAACTCCAACAGCAACAGCAAACCCGGGACCTATGGATGCCAAAACATCGTCAAGAAACGCCGGTGCCTCCACTTTGTCGAATGGGCGCGCCATTTCAACTTCGACTTTCATATATTCTTTTGCGACTGCCGCAAGCCCGGGAAGAGAAGCGCCTCCGCCTGTCAACATAACTTTCGATACGTTCTTGTTGTAACGCTTCCCGTAATTCAATAATACCCTGTTCATTTCCGAGAATATACGAGTCAGTGTTGATAACAGCGCCTGCTCATTCATTTCATTTTCCTCGCGCGAATACGCGTTGTTCACTTCCAACCCCCATTCGCGTTTTGCACGCTCCGCTTTTTCAAAGGACCACGACATCACTCTGGCGAGCCTCTCCGTCATTGCCTGCGAACCGATACTCACCAAATGAGATGTGCGCACCACCCCCCTCTCCACTATATACATTTTTGTCGTGGTCGCCCCCATATCCACCAACAGAACCGGCTCTATTCCGTGGGCAATCGAAGACCGAGTGGCGCTGAATATCTCTATCTCAAAAAAGTTCACGTTCAAGTTCACGGCCTTGGCGACCTTTTGGTAGTTATTCAGAGTTTCGTTATGTATAGCAGCAAGAAGCACCTCGTCACCCTTCTTGCGCAAGCCGGATTCCTCGTTTACGCGGTCAAACGCATCCTGGTGGTCATCTCTTCTGGGCAGTACGAACCAATCAAGCATGACCTCAGACATGGGGACGGGAACATATTTGCGCGCCTCTATGGGAATGATTCGCTTCAACTGCTCGTCTGTTACGTGCGGCATGTCAAGGATGGTAACCAAGCTCGCCGCGAATGGAATGGATATGCCGGCCGCGCCTGCCGTTACATTTGCTTCTTTAATCAGGTCAAGAAGCGCCTGCGTCATCTCTTCCGGAGAAAGCTTTACGGCGCGGCCGATGTCCTCCTGTTTGTAAGGACCGAGCGCTATCTCACCGTACGTCTCCAAGACGCTCTTCTCCTTGTCGGAGCGTATTTGCACGATTTTTGCAGAAGACGTGCCAATGTCAACACCAAGCACGCTCCCGCCGGAGTTTCCGCCGAAAATTTTGCCTATCGCCGAAAAAACGGAGGCCATATACGCACAATTGTATCATGTGTGTGCTCTCTCTGTTGTCGCGCTGTTATACTGTGCGCATGTTTGCAGCTGTTTTTAGCGGCGCGCGGTTTTTTCTAGACATAATATTTCCGCCATCGGCGCGCGAGACGCGCGTGCGCGCTCTTGCGCCGCAAGACATGTCTGTTTCTCCTCAAACTTACGCCTTCAAAGAACACCTGATTACAACGCTCATGCCATACCGCGACAAAGGCGTGCGAGACCTTATTTGGATACTCAAATACCGCAAAACCGAAGAAGCGGTCCGCCTCGCCGGAGGGATTCTTGCGGACTACCTGCTTGAATATGCGTCGGAAAGCCGGATTTTCGGAGCGCAGACCCTTATACTCGTGCCAATACCACTTTCAAGAGAGCGTCTGCGCGAGCGCGGATACAACCAGTCGCTCATTGTCGCTCGGCAGGCGGCGCGTGAGATTGCGGACAAAACCGTACTGGTACGCGAGCTTCTTATACGCACTAAAAACACCAAGGCGCAAACATCTCTTGCAAGAAACGAGCGATTGTTGAATGTGCACGGTGCCTTTTCCATCTCGCCAACTGCAAACTTGGCGGAAGTGAAAGGCGCACATATAGTGGTGATTGACGATGTATCGACAACCGGAGCAACTCTTGCGGAGGCGGCGCACGCTCTAAAAGAGCGTGCGCCGTCATTGTCTCTCATGGCGCTTGCACGCGCTTGAGAACTACCGGCTCTTCCAGTCGCGGATTTCAAGTGCGCCGCGACCCTTGTCTTCAACGGTGAGCTTCTGCTTCTCCTTCCATCCATACTTTTCAATTATTTCCTTTGGGATTGAGAGCGTATATGTGTATGCGCCCGTCTTCACCAATTTACGTACGTGTTTTTCCATACAAAATAGTACTTACTATAGTAATGACTGTAGTATATACTACTCACTCTCCCTGTCCACCTGAAAGGCCCTTTCCGACATACTTGCATTTCTTTTATGTATTTTGCTCAACGGATAATTCCACAGAGCAAGGGATAGGGCGGCGAACGCCAGCGCGACGTCCCTGAACAAAATTGAAAACTGCGAAAAATTGAACGCCGTGATGAGAAGAAGCAAGACTGCGGCAAATAGGGATGGATAGAAAATGCGCCAGCCGGAGAGTATCCAGAGCGCCGCCACAGTCTCCACCGCCCCGAACAGGTGGAGCAGGACAATATCGGATACCGGAAGTGCCGAAGTGAATTGCGGAAGATATCCGGCCCACAAAACCGGTTCAAACAAAGCCGCAACGGGCGGGTACAAGAGAGCAAACGCGACCCCAATGCGCAGGAGCAGGTAGGATGCCGTCTCGCCGCGCATATTTTCTTACTCCGTCACTATAACCGTGCCGGTGTGGTTCGCTCTTGCATGGTTGTGGTATCCCCACTCTCCCACCTTGTTAAAAGTGAACGAATAGGAGCTCCCGGGCGCGCACTGGTCAAATGAACTGCCTGTGCCGCCGATGCAGTGTTCATTGAGCGACGTGCCGTCGTAAAC
>Ga0210057_1003229_pt1 | contig 22606 bp, 24 predicted proteins | sample CryGeyCG2114_010_2_FD_183968 | JGI IMG/M metagenome (GOLD analysis project Ga0210057, IMG submission 183968) | Groundwater microbial communities from aquifer - Crystal Geyser CG10_big_fil_rev_8/21/14_0.10 (SPAdes) (version 2) | ecosystem: Environmental > Aquatic > Deep subsurface > Groundwater ...
AATGCCTATAACTATACCCAAAAGGTCGATGAGAGTATCGACAAATTTACCCTCACGTCCGGGAATAAACCATTGGTGAAACTCATCACTTAGAGCATAAAGATAAGCAAGACCAAGCGACTGGGGTTTTTTTCTAAAAGCAAAAAAGAGGAATAAAAAAAGAAGAGCATACTCGATTAGATGAAAAGTCTTGAGGATAAGAAAACGCTCAGTCCGGCCGGTACCGATGCCGGTGGTGGAACGGGAAGAAAGAAAGAAAATAAAAAACATCCATAAAATAGAAGGAATAAAACGAAGGGCTTTTTTCATTTTTTAAGTTTAGCGAGAAGAGGGGGAAGAAGCAAGAAAAGAACGCCAAGGCCGATGAATAGTTTGGGCAAAAAATTGGAAACAAAAAAAGGCTTTTTGGAAGGAGATGGGGTGGGACTGGCAGAGATGTCTTGAAGACCAAGAACGGCAGAATCGGAAACAGGGACCTCAGTTTCGGTGGCGGTAGGAGACGAACTGGGTGAAGGTGAAAAAGGGATGGAGGGTGAGGGTGAAAGGGAAGATGTGGGAGTGGGGGTGGCAGAAGGAGAAAGAGGACTGATAGAAATAGTTTTGGAAGAACTTAAATATGATTGGTTGGTATCGGAAACAAGGGCAACTTTTAGATAAATTTGATAATCACCGGAGCTTTTGTCGGGATTGGCTCGAATTTCCAGACTTTGATTGAGAGAAGAACTATCCGAACTAAATTTTGGCAGGGAGTCCCAAGAGGCGGATTTGTAGCTGGCTTGCCAAGAACCATTGACCAAAACTTCCAGCGATTTATCCGTATCCGAATCTTCGTAGGCTTTGAAATAATATTCTGTTTGAGGCTTGATATTGTTGAGACTAAAATTAAGACCGAAACTTTGACCCAAAGCGGCAGAGGCAGGCAAAAAAGTAATGGCAATGTTGGGAGAGGCATTAGGGGTAGGAGAGGGGGTGAGACTAGGAGTAGAGGTGAATGTTGGTATTGGTGATAAGGTAGGGAGAGAGGTGGGGGTTTGACAATTGGTCGCGCCAGAACAAGAACAGTCTATGGTGTTTTCCCAAGAAGTGGCAAAACTGAAACAATGATCGACTAAAGGAGCGGGGGTGTGAATGTCGTTAATAGAACAATTTTGATTACCATAGCTGACACAGTCAATAATATCCGAACCGTTTTTGAGAAGAATGAAATCACCGTCTTTGTTTAGATACTTGGAAAAACTAAAAGAATATGATTTTTGGGAAGATAAAAAACAATCAAGATTGGTACTATTGCCGATGGCGTCTTCGACGATGTAGGTAGACAAATCTTGGATTTGGTCAGAATCATTACAGACCTGAACCCAATCGGTAGTAGTTTGAGAACTAAATTTGCAAAGATGAATACCGGCAAAAACGGGAAGAGGGGAAAGAGAGAATAAAAGGATGGTGAGCAGGACCACAAAATAATTGTAACAAAAAAACTAGCTTAGTTTGGCAATAGCAAAGTTTAGTTTGTCTATGGTCTTTTTTTGACCAATGATGGGCAAAACATCAACTACGGGCAAGGTACAAGGAGAGGCACAAATGGCGACTCTAAAAACCATAAAGAAACGACCAGTGTTCCACTTGTTTTTGGCGATAAGATCTAAAAGCAATTCCTGGATAAGCTGAAAGTGCCAGGTGGGGGAAGCGGCTAAAACATCTCTAGCTTGAGTCAACATGTCCAAGGCTAGTTTTTGGTTGGCTCCGCGCTGAAGCAAAAGATTGACGGGATAATCTATTTTTTTGTAAATAAAATCGGTAAAACAATGAGCCTCGTCTAATTTTTCGATCCGCTCTTTTAGAAGCGGGGTCAGTTTTTCTAAAACCGGCTCTTTGATAGAGGGCAGAAAAGGGGCTAACAACTTGCTTAAGCGACTGACAGTAAGACGGCGAATATGAAGACCATTAAGATAGTCCAATTTTTTGATATCAAAAACCGGCTGAGTTTTGTGTAATTTTTGAAGATTAAAAGAGTCAATAAAATCTCTGAGGGTGAAAAGCTCCTGATCGGTGCCGGGATTCCAACCTAAAAGCATAAGAAAGTTGTTGACGGCCGAAGGCAGGTATCCCCTATCCAAAAAACTTTGGGCGGAAACAGAGCCGAAACGTTTACTCATTTTACCTTTACCGTCGGGATTTAAAATAACGGGCAGATGAACAAAGATAGGAGGTTTCCATTTTAGATACTGGTAGAGAATGACTTGTTTGGGTAAAGAGGACAACCATTCATCACCACGAAGGACGTGGCTAATTTTCATGAGATGGTCGTCGATAACCACAGCAAAATGATAGGTAGGAATGCCGTTTGATTTGAGTAAAACCTGATCATCAACCTGATTACTGTCGACCACAATCTCGCCCCTGACAAAATCATGACAAATTATTTTTTGATCTTGAGGAACCCGAAGACGGATAACATAGGGTTTGTTTTGTTTTAAGTTTTTGGCAATCTTGGCGGAAGAAAGAGAGAGGCAATGACGATCGTAACGGGGAATTTGTTTGTTTTTGGTCTGGGTCAATCTCATTTTTTCTAAACGAGCGGGAGAGCAAAAACAGTAATAAGCCTGACCCCTGTCCAAAAGACGTTTAATATATTTTTGATAAATGGCCAAACGCTCGGTTTGGACATAAGGACCATAAGGCCCACCAATGTCGGGGCCTTCGTCCCAAGAAATACCATAGCGTTTGATGACGTCTAAAATTTTTTGTTGAGTACCGGGAACCAAGCGTTTCTGATCGGTGTCTTCAATGCGGATGATAAATTGACCATGATGTTTTTTGGCGAAAGCATAGTTGTAAAGCAGGGTTCTGAGAGTGCCAATATGCATTTGACCGGTAGGACTGGGAGCGATACGGGTGCGAATGGGAGTATTTTGACTCATCTATGTTGTATTCTACCACCTAAGGCTGTGGCAGAGAAAATATTGTAGAATGAACTATGACATCATTGACTAGGGTGGCGGCTGTCAGCCGAAAAATAGTTAAATATGGAGGCGGTGGTGTTTTGCTTTTTGGAATTTTATGGTCAATTACGACAGGGGTGATCAGGGCTTATCGCGCTAGAAATCCGGCCATAGAAGCGCCGACGGTAAAATATGGATTGTTGCCCAAAACGGCTTTTCCGGAAAAAGAGTTTTCCAAAAAAGAGTTTCGACAGGAATTGGCCAATGACGCTTTCCCTAAATTTCCCCCTCAGGCTAAAGTTTATGTCATTTATCGGCCTAATCGGGACTTTTTGGCATTGGAAGAAGACAAAAAAGTGGCAAGCAGTCTGGGTTTTTGGGAAGAACCAAAACAAATAAAATACGGGGTTTATGAATTTGAAAATGGAAATTTGAGACAAACCCTGACTATGAATGTGTTGGAGGGAAGCTTTGTGTTGAAATACCCTTATTTGGACGACCAGACTCTCTTGACCCCGGGTAATGTACCCAATAAAAACGAAGCCATTGCCATTGCCTCCGGTTATTTGGAGACAAGCGGAAAGTTGGATGAAAAATTGAAAGAAGGAGAAAAGAAGGTGGATTACTGGAGAATTGATTATGACGGACTGAAGGCGGCTTCTTCTTTGTCAGAAGCCAATGTGGCCAGGGTAGATTTTTTTAGAAAAAATTTGGATAATTTGCCGATTGTAGGAATTCAGGTCAATAGAGCACCGGTGTCGGTGCTGGTCAGCGGATCGGAGGTGGCTTCTAAAAAGGTGGTAGAGGTAAGTTATAAGAGTACTCAAATAGACGAGGAATCGTATTCGACTTATCCGATTAAAACGGTGGAGGAGGCTTGGAAAGATTTACAATCGGGCAATTATTGGCCGGCATCGGACAGTCAGGAAAAAACGGTGGCTATCAGAAATGTTTATTTAGCTTATTTTGAACCGGTGGTGTTGACTAATTTCTTACAGCCGGTGTTTGTGTTTGAGGGGAGTGATAATTTTGTGGCCTATGTAACGGCGGTGGCAGACAGTAACGTGGAATAATTTATGGCTGGTAGGGAACCCAAGTGATATTGGCTTTGGCCCAATCAAGAAGGAGGCGGGTGTCGGCAAAACGGTCTTCACTTTGAGCAACGACTGAAATAAGGTAATGACCATCGAGATTGATCAGAGCCACAAAACAGCCGCCGGCTTCGGGAGTCCAGCCGGTTTTTAGACCTTCGATTTGAGGAACTAGACCCAAAAGCTCATTGGTGCTTTCCAAATAATGACTAATAGTTTGGTCAATGCTAGTAACGGTCAGTTTTTGCTTTTTGACGGTATCGAGAACAATGGGATTTTTGATAGCCAAACGGCCCAGTTGAGACAAATCATAGACAGTGGAATAGTGACCGGGATGATGAATGCCATCGGGGTTGACAAAGTGGGTGTCTGTAAGTTGATATTTTTGAGCCATTAAATTCATCTGAGCCACAAAACCGGAAAGGTCCTGGGGGTGATGATGAGCCAAGGCTAAAGCGGCATCGTTGGCAGAGTGAACCAAAAGAGCATAAACCAGAGATCTAACAGAAATTTTTTCACCGACAGACAGACCCATGATCTTGCCCTCAGTGTAATCCTGGTTGATAGTGACCACTTCATCTAGGGAATAAATGTTGAGAGCGGTAATAGCGGAGGCTAACTTGGTAAGGGAAGCGGGGAAAATTTGCTGACGAGGATTTTGGGACAGAAGAACGGTATTGGTGGCGGTATCAAGTACAATATAATTTTGAGAGCTTAGGGCAGGGGGGGGGGCGTTTTTGGTTTGAGGTAAAGAGGGATGAGAATAATCGGCCAAGGAGGTTTGAGGCTGATTGGCTTGAGGTGAGGGAGAACTATAACGGGCCAGATTGACCAGGGCAAAAAAACAAAAAAGAAAGAGGAGAAAGAGCTTTAGCTTCATTTTTTGGCTTTTTTGGAGGAGATTTTGTGGCCTATTTGAGATAAACGGGCATCAATTCTTTCCATATCACGAGGGTAAAGAGTGGCTTGGCGAACATTTTCCAAACCCAAAATATTTTGGGTAATTCTCTCCAGACCGAGACAAAAACCACCCTCGGGAGGCATACCATACTCAAAAGCCTGAAGATAGGGAATATAAAAATCTTTGGGATTGGCTCCCATTTTTTTAATATTGGAAACTAGAGTTTTGTAATTATTTATCCTCTGGCCACCGGTAATCCACTCCACTCCACAGGCGATTAAATCAAAACTGAGAGTTTCGTCGGGAGAACTGGGATCAGGGGCGGTGTACCAAGGACGCTTTTTGGTGGGAAAATGGGTAATAAAGACCATTTGACTGCCGTGTTTTTCTTCGGCCCAACGACAAATTTCCCTCTCCCCTTCCGGGTCCATGTCTGGCTGACCCCTGATATCTCTTTTGGTTCTTTTGAAAATAATTTCCTGAGCTTCCGAGAGCTTGACCACGGGGGTAACGGAGGCGGTCTTGGGCACGGCAACTTGGTATTCGGCTAAAATGTCGGCATGACGGTCGGCAACAGTCTTAAAAATGGCTTTAACTAAAGAGTCGGCCATAAGATAGACATCTTTCCAGGAATCAATAAAACCCATCTCGGCATCCAGACCAACGTACTCGGTTAAATGACGGGTGGTGACACTGGGCTCGGCCCGGTAAGCATGAGAAACAGTAAAAACTCTTTCAAAAATAGAGACCATGATTTGCTTGTAAAATTGGGGGCTTTGGGCCAAAAAGGCCCGATAGTCGAAGTAGTCAACTCCAAAAACCTGAGAACCGCCTTCGGTGGCGGTGGCAACCAGGGTAGGAGCGTGAAACTCGGTAAAATCCCGTTCTAGTAAAAATTGGCGAAAAACTTGGGTAATAGTGGCTTGAACTTCAAAAATGTGGCGGGTTTTGGCGTGTCTGAGGGAGGCGGCCCGATAGTCCAGCATAACCGGCAGAGAAACTGATAAATCTGGCTTTTGAATATCAAAAGGAAGATCGGAGGCTAGTGACAAAACCTCGACTTTGTCGGCTAAAATTTCAATTTTACCGGTTGGGAGAGAGGGGTTGTAGTTTTTGGCTTGACGGGCTTTGACGGTGCCGGTAATAGAAATAACCGACTCGTTTTTGAGGTTGTTTAATTTTTGAGGGACAAAAACCTGAATCAGGCCACTACGGTCACGAAGATCGATAAAGCTAACCTGACCATGAGAACGGAGAGAATTTACCCAACCTGCGACTTTAACTTTTTTGTCAACTTGATCAAGACAGGCAGAAATAAGGCTACGTTTCATGTTTTGATTATATCAAATGAAGGAGAAATTTCTTTGACCACAAGCTGAGGAGTGATGCGATTAGCCCAAGTATTGAGATCAAGAGACGCGATAAGGTCGATTGGAGAACTGGTTTTGAGACTAGAAGCCAAATGGCCTTTTTGGAAGGCAATAGCATCAACTGAGGTAGAAATTTTTTCTGTTTTGGCGGTATTGGGATCATCCAGACTAAGCTTTAGGTGGCTTAAATCTGAACCAACCTGACGAAAGGAAACAAGTCTAAGACCGGAAAAATAAAAAAGCGGAGTGGAATTGCCAATACCAAAAGGGGCCAGTCGAGCAATGGCTTTAATGTTTTGAATTTTGAGAGCCGAAAGTTTGGCAGAGGCATCGACGGTGATAAGGGGAGAAAGATCAACCTTGGCCAATTTTTTTTGGAGGTAAGTTTTGAGTTTTTGGCGAAGGAGAGGAATGTTTTTGGTCTTAAGGGTAAAGCCGGCGGCGGCGGAATGACCACCCAGATCGACAAAAAGAGAGGGGAAACGGCGGAGAGTATCGATAATATTTAGTTGGGGTATGGAACGGCAGGAGCCTTTGGAAATATGTTTTTGACGACTAATGATGACGCTGGGCAAAAAATAAGTTTGAGCCAGATGGCCGGCCACCAAACCGATCAGCCCGGGATGAAATTGGGATCGGGCTTGAAAAATTAGTCTGTCGGAGGGCCGAGGAGGAAAACTAAGAGCCAAATTGATGGCCTCTTTTTGAAGAGACTGACGATTGAGATTAAAAGAAGCTAACTTTTGAGCCAAAGGACGAGCCTGAGAAAGGGAGGTGGCACAAAGAAGACGAAGAGCATCGAGAGGGTCATCCAAGCGACCGATAGCATTTATCTGAGGACCAAGAACAAAACCAAGATGGTAAGCAGATAAATCGGGAGGAGAAATTTTGGCCAAAGAAAGCATAGTGTTAATACCCAAAGAAGGGTGATGACGAAGGGAATTTAGACCATGGTAAACAAAATGCCGGTTGAGAGAAAGTAAGGGCTGACAGTCGGCTACTAAACCAAGAGCGGCCAAACCAAGATCAGGAGAAGAAACCAATTGTTTGGCTAAAAACCAAGCTAAAACCGAAGCGGAAGTAAGAGAAGAATGTAAGAGAGCAAAGGCAGGAGGAGGATAAGAGGGAGCTAGGTGGTGATCGACAACAATAATTTTAGCGCCGGTTTTGGTTATTTTTTTGATATCAGAAGCGGCACTGATACCATTGTCGACGGTGATAATAAGATCGTACTTTATTTTTTTTTGTTTTTGCAGACGGGTGAAAGAAAAAAAATTGAGACCGTAACCATCTTTGTCACGATGAGGAATAAAGGGGAAAACTTTGGCTCCAAGAGAATAAAGACTTTGCCACAAAATGGCAGTAGCGGTAATGCCATCAACGTCATAGTCACCGTAAATTAGAATGTTTTGTTGGTCTTTAATGGTTTTTTTTATGGTGTCTACCGCTTTTTTGAGCTGGAGCTTGGATAGGGAAAAATCAGTCAAAGTAAGTTGGTCGGGATGAGGCGGGGTAAGAAAAGAAGAAAAAAGAGAGGATTTAATTTGCCTGTTTTTGAGCAAAATAGCTAAAATTTGATCCGGACTGAACTGAGCGTCGATGGTTTTTGAGGACAAGAGGTTTATTTTGGGAAAAGACATTTTCTTATTTTACATAATTATTGATATACTAATGATAGTCGAGTAAAATCGATTTATTAATATTAGTAAAAAGAAAATAATGACAAATAAATTATTCGTCGGAAATTTGGCTTATACGATCACCAGCGACCAATTGTCGCAAATTTTTGCCGCTTACGGCAAAATAGTGTCAGCCAACGTTATAGTTGATCGTTTTTCAAACAGAAGCAAAGGTTTTGGTTTTGTGGAGTTTGAAACCGAAGCAGAAGCTGAAGCAGCCATGAAAGCTTTGGATGGCAGTGAACAAGAGGGCAGAAACATGGTGGTCAAAGAGGCAACTCCCAGACCCGAAAGAGAAGGGGAAGCCAGTCCGGCTCCCGCTCAAACTGAAGCTCCAGTAGTCGAAGAGGCTCCTGTAGCGGAAGAAGCGACTGAAGAAGAAGCTCCTGAAGTGGAGACAGCAGAAATGACAGAAGTGTCAGAACCAGAAGAAGAAACAACTGAGGAAGAATAAGATTGTTTTTTGTCTTTTTAAAACCCCGTCTTTTTATAGGCGGGGTTTTTGGGTTAGAATAGAGCAATGAAGAAAAAATTTTTGATACCAGACAGAATTAGAGAGTTGATGACTGTTTTTGAAAAAAACGGAGCGGAGATTTGGCTGGTGGGAGGAGCAGTCAGGGATATGATGCTGGGTAAGAAAATAAAAGACTGGGATTTGGCGACAAATTTGACTTCGGAGCAAATGAAAAAATTGTGGCCCAAAAACGGTTATTGTAACAATAAATTTGGTACTTTTTGTGTGGTTTTAAAAAATAAAGAAGTGGTGGAGATAACCACCTACAGAAGTGAAAAAGGTTATAGCGACAGCAGACATCCGGATAAGGTTTTTTGGGGGGGAAGTATAGAAGAGGACGTGGCCAGACGGGATTTTACGGTAAATACCATGGCTTACAATAACGGGCTAGTGGATTTGTATGGAGGAGAGGTGGATTTAAAAAAGAAAATAATCAGAAGTGTGGGCAAAGCAGAAGAAAGGTTTGGAGAAGATGCCTTAAGAATGATGCGGGCGGTCAGAATTGCCAACCAATTGGGTTTTTTTATAGAAGAAAAAACCTTAAAAGCGATAAAAAGGGGGGCAAAAAAAATAAGAAAAGTGTCGGGAGAAAGAATCAGAGAGGAACTGTTTTTGATACTGATGTCCCCCACTCCGGCTGAAGGAGTAGAAATGTTGCGAGAATGCGGACTCCTGGCCGAAATTATACCGGAACTGCTGGAAGGAGTAGGTTTTGCTCAGAAAGGACACCATGTTTATGATGTATGGACACATAATTTGAAAACGTTGCAATATTGCGAAAGCAAAAATCCGGTGACTAGGCTGGCGGCTTTGCTACACGATGTGGATAAACCAAAAGTGGCTAAAGGAGAAGGAAGCGCCAAAACTTTTCATAATCATGAGGTATCGGGGGGGAGAACGGCCAATGCCATTGGTAAAAGACTAAAATTGTCTAACAAGGAGTTGGACATGTTGTTTAGATTGACCCGCTGGCATATGTTTTCCGGTTCGGAAAAACAGACGGACAAGGCGATTCGAAGACTGATTCGGCATGTAACTCCGGAATATATTGATGAAATGATCGCCCTAAGGCGGGCAGATAGAATCGGCAGTGGAGCACGGGAGAGTAGTTGGCGCTGGGAGCTTTATAAAAAAAGAATAGTGGAAGTGCAAAAACAGCCGTTTTCGATCAAGGACTTGAAGGTCAACGGCGAGGATGTAATGAAAATTTTGAAAATTAAACCGGGTCGCAAAGTCGGTGAAGTGCTAACCGCCCTGTTTGCTCTGGTAGAAGAAGATTCAAAATTGAACAAAAGAGAAATTTTGCTGAAAGAGATCCTAAAAATGAAGTAAATGTGTTATAATATTTTTTATGGTAGCAAGAATAGAAATTGGAAGGAAAATTACAACCCTTCCGGACGGAAAAAATTGGACTATTGATGGTGGACGACTGATGGCTAGAACCGACGCAACAGGAACGGTTGTGACTGGAGTGTTTGAGGGTGTGACAGAACTTCTCTTTAATGGCGAGAACGTCCTGGTTGACCCGACAAAAGAAGGATTTGCCGCAACATTACGAAGAGAAGAATTTGTAGAGATAACTAGGATAGTGGACGGAGAAACTGAAAGAATAAAAATAACGGATATTTTAGGTTAAGTTTTTTGTTTCTTTTTGAAAAGCAAAAGCAGGGGGACGGCGACACCAAGAGACGAGTAAGTACCAAGAATAGCCCCGATTAAGAGGGCGATGGCAAACCAACGAGTTGTCTCCCCTCCCAGAACCACTAAAGATAGGAGCATGAAGATAATGGTCATGGAGTTATTAATCGAGCGAACCAGGGTCTCTCCGACGGCTTGGTTGGCCAGATTGACCCAGTCGACCTTGATGTTTTTGAAGCGAAGCTCCCGGATACGATCAAAAGTCACCACCGTATCGTGAACGGAGGCAGAAAGGGTGGTAAGAACAGCGGTGACGAAAAGAGCATCAAGCTGAGCATTTTCAAAATGGCCCAAAAGAGAAAAACTCCCGACGAGAATAAACGTATCGTGAAACATGGCCAGAATAGCCGAAAGACCGAATGCTTTATCTTTAAAACGACTACCAATAAACAAAAAGAGAACAAGAGAGGACAAAATAATGGCGTAAACGGTCTTTTTGAGCAATTCTCGACCAAGACTAGGGCCGAGACTGTCGAATTTTAACTCCTGCAGGTTGGAGTCTAAGGCCGATAAACCAGAAGTAAGCTCTTGTTTTTGTAGATTATCGATGGGGGGAAATTTTAGCAAGAAACGAGAGGAAGAAACGGATATTTGGAGTGGATCAATGTCGTAATCGGAAAAAACTTGTTTGATTTCTGCCGAAGAAGGGTTTGAGGGAAGCTCCAGCTCCCAAACAGAACCACCGACGAAATCAATGGAGGGATGAAAACCCCACTTTAGAATGGAAAAGAGAGACAGGGTAAGTAAAAAAAGAGAAAAAATATAAAATAAAGGTCGGAATTTCATTGGTTTGGTTTTCTTCTGATTAAAATTCTTAACAAGTTTCTAGTAACGTAAACGCCGGTGAAAAGACCGACTAAAATACCAAGAAGTAGGGTGAGGGCAAAACCGCGAACCAAACCGGAACTGTTTAAAAAGGAAAAATTAAGAGGATTGAAAAGAATGAGAGCGGTGATAATGGTGCAAGTATTGGCATCTTTGATAGAGTCCCAAGCCCGACCAAAAGCTAACTCCAGAGCAAAATGTTTGTCTTTCCCGAATCTGATTTCTTCTTTGTAGCGCTCAAAGATAAGAATATTGCTGTCTACGGCCATACCAACAGATAAAATAAAACCGACGATGCCGGGAAAAGTGAGAGTGACCGGAATAAGACGGTAAAGGGTAAGGGTGATAAAGGCATAGATGAGAAGACCCAAATTGGCAATTAAACCCAAAAAACCGTAATTGCCAACCATAAAAAGACAAACCAAAAAAAGACCGACCAGTCCGGCCAAAAGACCCTTGTTGATACTGTCCTGACCGAGAGTGGCGGTAATCTGTTGTTGTTGGATTAATTTAATAGGCAGAGGCAGAGCCCCGGCGTTAAGCTGAGCCGAAAGGGTTTGGGCGGATTGACTGTCAAAATTGCCATTGATAACGGCCCGGCCGTCAGCGATAACAGATTGAACCACCGGGAAGGTGATTGGCATATCGTCTAAAAAAATAGCAATGCGCTTGTTTAAATAGTTTTGGGTGGCTTTTTGGAAAAGAGTAGCTCCGTCTGAATTGAATTCAAGCAGGACTTCCGGCTGAGAAGTATTGGGGTTGGGCTGAACCGAGGAACGAAGTAAATGAGAACCGGTAAGGCCGGTATCGTGAGGGAAAACGTCAGCAAAAGTAGCGGTGGCAGTGGCTTCGGGAGGAAGAGGCTGATCAGATTCGGCCATAAATTTTAGTTGGGCGGTTTGACCAATTAACTCAATAGAAGTGGAAAGATTGTCCATACCGGGTAAATCAACGGTAAGACGATGAGACCCAGACTGAACAGAGGTTTGAACCGAAGCTTCGGATAAACCAAAAAGATTGACTCTCTTTTCAATATTGGCTTTAAGGGCTTCTAGGGCAGAAGGTAAACTGGTGGAATCAAAAGCAGAACTGTCTATTTCATAAGTGAGAGAGGCTCCTCCGGCTAAATCAAGACCATATTTTAGGGGAAAATGAGGAATTTTAAAAGGCAAAGGAAGAGAAGTGGGTAAATTTAAAAATAAACAAAAAAGAAAAATAAGGGAAATAATTAACAGGTTTCGCTGGTTTTTTTTATTTTGTGGGATCATGGTTTTGATTGACTCTTTTTTTCAATCAGAGAAAGTTGGCGAGGATGACCGGAAAAAAGATAAGTAATAGAAGCGTGGCTGTGATTGACCTTAACTTGAGCCAAATCCCCTTCTTTAAGGTTGAAGCTTTTGAGACATTTGGAGGGGATGGTAATGGCCAAACTGTTGCCGGTTTTAATAACCTTACGAAGATTAGACACTAGAAATATATTTGGGGCTACCAATAATAACAAGGGGACTGTTTAAGAAAAAATCAACCAAAAAAGGATCTCTTTTGGCTTTTCTTAAAATTAATTCTTTTTTGGTCATAATCATATAGTTAATTTCACAAGCTCGGGTTTTTTCCTCTTGTTTAATGTATTTTTCTACTTTTTGGGGAGAAACCTGACCGACAATAATAAGATCTATTTCATCGGCCCGGCGAGGAGCGTTGGTGGCAAAGTTGTAACTATAGAGAAGAAATCTAACTTTAGCTTGAGTGTGACGGGAAGAAGAAAGAAGTAAACCTAAGCCCAGAGTCTTGTTGGCTAAAACTAAAAGCTGTGGAAAAACAGGAGATTTTTGATTAGCCCAATAATAAAGCCGGTTGGCACGAGCTTCAGATTTGATCAGGCCGACTTCTTTGAGATTTTTTAACTCCCGACGAACAGAGTTTATCTCTTCTCCGGTAGAACGAACCAATTGGCGGACATAAAAAAGATCGTTGGGGGTATAAAAAAGAATTTGAATCAGTTTGCGGCGGGTAGAAGAAATAAAAAGCCGCGAAAGAATGGTCTCAGTTTTCATAATCAACAGTACTGGCGGAAGGTAAAATTTCAATCCAAATCTGACCGGGGACAAAGTTGACTACCTGGCCGGATTTGGTTTTAAAGACAGTTCTAGCGGTGCGACTACTTTTTGACCAAGTAATATCGGTTTTTTGACCATTTTGAAGAAGTACCCCCGAACCGGTACCGATAACCTGATAAAGATTATGTAGATGCTCGTCTACACTGCGGGTCTCTTTAACAAACTGGATAACAATGTTTTTGGCGGCAAGAGTTTCCTGATTATTAAAGTCAATTTGTTTTTCGCCGTTATTGAAGCGAAGATAAGAGTTGGTAGCTGGATCATATTGCCAGGAAACGGAGTATTGTTTATAACCGGACCAAAAATCAAAAGAGGTATTTTGGGCAGTGGGGACTGCAACCGACTTGTCTTCGGCATCAAAAGACCAAGACTTAAAGTTTAGATCCCAGGCTTTTTTGTTAACCTCAGTGATGTTGGTCAGACCCCGATCGGCGGCGGTTTGCCAGAGCTGATCGCTGGAGCAGTACATAGTATGCTCTGTGTCCCTATCTTGACCGGTTCTGGTTTCTTCCCGACGACAAACGCGGTAAGAAAGGGAAAATTGGTTGAGATCACTCCAAGTACCCTTGTTCATCCAGCCATATTGACCAAGCTGTTCAAGAGCCTGAGCTTTGGTGGCGGTGGTACAAGCTAAAGAATGGCCACTGGCATCTTTGGGGGCAGAACAATTGGCCCCACCAACGTGAGCATAAAGAGGATAATCGGAATATTCTGAGGCTAGGTCAAGAAAATAAGTACGAGCAGAACGAACTGGACCAAGGTCGTATTTTTGAGTGGCACCTCTTAAAATGCCACAATAAAAAATGGCCATAAAACGAGTGATACCACCCTCGGCCACCGCTTCGTAAATAACATCGGCATTGGACAAACCGGATTGGGGTCTGGCGTCTTGATGATTTTCAATCATAACCAAAAGGGGGCGACGCTGACTCCAAAGAGCTTCTTCTTCAGCGGTGTGGAGAGTCCCGTTTAAAGGACAAACTTCTGTTTTTGGTCCCTGGAAAACGATAAAACCGGTTTCCTGGTCGGAAGGATCAGTAGAAGAATCAGATTCTTGGGGGGAATTGGCCTGAGAGGAGAGGGGTAAAAAACGATCGAAAGAAAAGTAAGAAATACCGGTAACAATAAAAAATAAACCCAAAAGGCTGACGATTTTGTTTTTGAAAATCATGTTTTTAAAATTTAATGGTTTTTTTAATGGCGTCTTTTTCTTCTTTGGACAAGGTGACGCCGACACCTTGTCCGTTTTTCACCTGCTTGGCGTAAACTCTGGTGTTGTCACGGTTGTGTAATGAGGTAATAATAACACCCGAATTGGACTTATCCAATAAGACAAGTATAAAGCTTTGATTGCCGCCAACATCATTGAAGGGATTGAAGCGGGTCAAGCCAATTTGAGGAAAATTCCCCGCTATTTTGTCTAAATTTTTAGTTGATATTTTTTGGTTTTTCTTATAAAAAAGAAAAATTAGATAAAAGAGAGCCAGGGAATTGAGCAGAGTAATAAAAATATGAAATTGGGACATAGACTAATTGTAGCAGGACCTGTGCTATACTGCCGTAAATGGATAAAGCTAAAAGCTATTTGAAAAAGGATTTGATAAAAAGTGTTGGCTTGAGTTTGCTGGCGGGAGTGATAATATTGTCTGTGTACTTACTTGAATCTAATCCCAATTTATTAAATTTATTTTTGAGGAGGTGAAGAAAGATGGCAGATATTAATTTTTACTGTGTTAAGTGTAGAGCTTCAAAAGCGGTCAGTGATGATAAGGTGGAAAAGACTACCCTGAAAAATGGTAGACCCGCCGCTAAAAGCACTTGTCCCGATTGCGGTACCGGAATGTTTAAGATACTTTCCGCAAAGGAAGCATAAATTTTTTTGGTAAAATAGGATAACCCGAGAAACCGAAGGGTCTATCCCGATGAACATCGGGAAGGAAAGTCTGGACCACAAAAAGCAGGGAATCCCGCAAGGGCGGGACCGGCGCAAGTTGGAGGCAATGCTACAGAGACGAGTACGCAAGCCGTCTTCGCGTTCTGCGGAGCTACGACGAGCCGAAGTGAAACGAGCATCCTTCCCGTGGAAATCTCAAGATGAAGCGCACCTAGCTTTTGGTAGCTTCAGGTAGAGAGAGAAGATTGATGGCCCATAAACAGAATCCAGCTTATCGGTTTCTCGGGTTTATTGTTGTTTGAAACGGGAAGGGACGACGACTTTAAAGATTGATTCGAAAGTAAGATAGAGAGGTAGAGCAAAAATAGCACCAGGGACACCGGCCAAACTGGCACCAGTTAAAAGGAGAAGGATGGTAACTAAGGGATGTAGGCCAACTGATTTGTTCATTATTTTGGGGACGATAAAATTGTTTTCCAGCTGTTGGATGATAATACCCCAAAGAATGGTCAGACCAGCGGTGAGGGGAGAAATGGTCAAGGCAACAGTGGCGGCTAAAACAGTGGAAACGGTAGGTCCAATATTGGGAACTATTTCTAATAAACCGGCAACAATCGCCAAGGGAACCGCATAGCGGAGACCCAAAACCAGATAACCCAAATAAGAAACCAGGCCGATAATAGTCATAAGAACCAACTCAGCATTAAACCAAGAACCCAGTCTTTTTTCTAAATTGGCAACAATAAGAAGAAATTTTTGTTTGCCTTGAGATCCAAAAAAAACAAAACTTAATTTGTTTAAATTTTTCCTTTCCATTAAAAGATAAAAAGTAACGACGAAAAAGACGAAAGCCATGAAAACATTGGAAAAAATAGACAGAGCGGTTTTGGCAATATTGGCGGGTAAATTTTCCAATATCTTTAACTGAGAGGACCAATCGATGGCAGAAACTCCCAAGAAATGGGTATTTTGGAGAAGGTGAGGAAGATTGTTGACTAAGGCACTGGTTTGTTCAATTAAAATAGGGACGATGGCGGCCAGGGCAAAAGAGAGGGTGAAAAGAATGAGAAGATAAAGCATAAGAATGGCAACAGGCCGAGGAATTTTGTGTTGTTCCAGCCAACTGACGGAGGGGTTTAGAATTTCCATAGAAACAAAACAAAAAAAGAAAAGAACAATAACCGATCGAATTGACCAAAGCAGATAAAGAGATAAAAGAAATAAGACAGTGAAAACAATAGTTTTGGCAGAGATTTCAATTCGTTGTGGTTTCATAATTTATTGTACCACTTGGTGACAAAACTAATAACAGCCGAGGGGTAGGAAGAGGAGCTAATATCAAAAAATTTAAGAGCGGGTCTTTTTTTGAACCAGGTCAATTGACGTTTGGCATAGACGTGTTCGTGTTGTTTCCACTTATTAACGGCAAAAATTAAGGTTTGAGGAGAAGGAGAAGCAAAATAAGGCTTAAACTCCTGGTAGGCCAAAGTTTTTAGACCGGGATCAGACCACTTATAAGAGAGTAAAAGGTTTTCTATTTCTTTTAGTAAGCCCTGTTTTAGACGGGATTTGATTCTTTGGTCGATACGGGCATGGAGAATTTTTTTGGAGGCAGTCAAATTTAGATGAAGATAGTCATAAGAAAAAGGAGGTATTTTAACTTTTTTGCTGGGTAATTTTATTTCCAGTTTTCTGATAAGACGCTGGGGGTTGTTTTTTTCAGATTGATTTAGGCTGAGATATTGACGACGATTGAGAAGAAGATGAAGTAATTTTAGGGAGGAAATCGGTAAAAGATTGAAAAGGGACCTAAACCAAGGACGGGGAGGAGAGAGAAATTGAGGGTTTTTTTTGACAAGAGAGTCAAGATAGTAACCGGTGCCACCAACAATAATGGGCAATTTATTTTTTTGAAGAATGGTTTTTATTTTTTCTAAAGCTAAGTGGCGAAACTGAAAAGCAGAAAAGGTTTGATCTGGATTTAAAATATCGACAAGGTGAATAAGAGTGTTGGTGGGGTGGTCTTTACCGGTGCCAATATCCAAACCCCGATAAACTTGACGGGAATCGGCTGAAATTAATTCCCCATTAAATTTTTGGGCTAACTTAACCGCTAAAGAGGTTTTGCCGGTAGCAGTAGCACCGGAAATAATTAAAACTTTTTTTTTAGACATTAAATCTGAATTCTACTATGTCGTCGGGTTTCATAATATAATCTTTACCTTCCTGACGAAGTAAACCGGCTTCTTTGGCCGGAAGCCAACCAAAATGGGTCACAAAATCGGGGTAAGAAACAATTTCAGCAACGATAAAACCCCGTTGAATATCGGTGTGAATGGCAGAAGCGGCAATGGGGGCAGTGTCGCCCTGAAAAATTGTCCAAGCTCGGGTTTCTTTGGGGCCGGTGGTATAAAAAGATTGAAGGTTTAAGGTTTGATAGGCTTTGGCGATCAATCTTTCCAATCCGGATTGGTTTACGCCCAAACTTTTTAGGTAATCCAATTTTTCGGCAGGAGAAAATTGATTTAAGTCTGATTCTAGTTTGGCGCAAATTGGCAGAGTATCCCAATCCTCTATTTTTATGTTTGATTTTTCTAGTTGTTTATAGGTGTCTTCGTTGACATTGACTACAATAAAAAAGGGTTTTTGGGTTAAGAGGAAAAAGTCTCTAATAAGCAAGGATTCTTCCGAGGTGAGAGAAATTTTTGAGGCCAAAATGCCTTTTTCCAATTCTTGTTTTAATTTTTGAGCTAGAGCCAAACGAGGTGGATCAAGCGGTCTTTTTTGGTTGGCACTGATATATTTGTCGATGGTTTCTAGGTCTTTGATAATAAGCTCGGCACAAATTAGATCAAAATCACTTTGAGGAGAAAGTGAACCTTCTTTTATGATGTTTTCGTCTTGAAAATCGCGAACCAGATGACAAATGGCCTGGCATTGTCTGATATTGGTGAGAAACTTGTTGCCCAGACCTTCACCCTGAGAAGCACCCTTAACCAAACCGGCAATATCAACAAACTCGATGGCGGCAGGAATAATATTTTGACTTTGAGAAATCTTGGCTAAAACTGAAAGTTTTGGGTCCGGCACTTCTACTACGCCAATGTTGGGGTCTATGGTACAAAAAGGATAATTGCTGGCGTCGGCTACCTGCCTACCCAGAAGAGCGTTGAAAAGGGTGGATTTGCCAACATTGGGCAGACCGACAATACCAATAGAGATTTTGGACATGGAATATTATAACAGTAGCGTGATAAAATGCCTTTAATATGGTTGAAAGGGTTCCTGTGGGGTCAACTACTTGTCAGGGGCAGATTGAAGAATACAAATTTAGAGGTGGACTAATAACAGCAGAGATCGTAATTGAAAGTTTAGACGGCAATTTATCTGCGGTAAAACCAATAAGAAGAGTTGCCATGGTTAATAATCTTATTTTTTGGACGCCAAGAAAAAGCTTTTGTTTTGACTTATTACTTCCTAAAGGGTGGAGATTTGCAGATGCTGGAAGAAATCCAGATCAAAACCTTCGAGGACCCAGAGTAGAAAAGGATAAAAAATTAGTGTACGTTCCGTTAACTCCTTCGTGTCAAAAAGGCAACTCGGATGAATTTTGGTATCCAGGAATAACTTTTTTTGGAATGAGACTTGCTACTTTACATGAAATAACTCATGCAATCGTTTATTCAAAAATGCCAGATGAAGAATATCAGAGATTAGCAGTGGAGACCTATACTCATTATTTAGCTAGACAAAAGGCTAAAAAAGTGCCGGAAAATATAAAAAATCTCTTTATCACTGATGAGCGAAACGCTTGGGCGGGAGCGATTCGGTATTTAAGACAATTAAGACAAAATGATGTTGATTTAGAACCATACCTATCTGTTCCCCAAATTAGAAATTTTGCCCATGGGTATCTTGATGCTTAAAGGATTTCAAATATTAAAAGGGGTGATTGACAGTGTTTTGATACTAATGAGTAAATAAAAACAACATGGTTATTACAAGGTCTTGCGGGTGGACTTGTGTTTCAGAATTGGCAAAAATAGAGGAAAAGGCCATGTTGTTGTTCGAAAATTAGGGATTGAGCTTGGTAATACTGGATACCACCACCATATTGCCCTCTAATTTTCCGACAAGAGAAACTTGGTCTTCAGCAGAAAAACCAGTAGCAGAAAGGACTTCGGAAGAAGGCGAGCTGAGATTATAATATTTGTCTTGAAAAAAAAGAGACAAGAGACAGGGGTCGTTTTCGGGAAGACACTTGAGAAGACCGTCTATTTGATCACTGGGGAAAGCAGATGGAGAGGCTGGGGGAACAGAAGAAAGAGAGGGAGATTTTTTGGAAGAGGGAAAAAGGTTGAGGATGACAAGAGCAACAACGGCCAAAATTAATAAAAATAAAACGGCCAGAAGAGGAAGGATGTTTTTTTTGGGCATTGCTTATTTTTATAGAAAAAAAGGGGGTTTGTCAACAAAAAATCCCACCGCCTTAGCGGTGGGATTAAAAAATAAACAATTTTTATTTGACCATTTTTTTGATCTTGGTGCCAGGAATATATCGAGGCATACGACGAGCAGCAATCTTTTTGGACTCTTTAGAGCCAATGGCTTTGATGGTTTTGGCTTTAAACATTTTTGTCTTAAAGGTACCAAAACCTGAAAGTTTAACAACTTCACCGGAAGAGAGAGCTTTCATTATTTCAGAAAGAAATGTCTCTACGGCTTGTTTGGCAGCTTTTTTGCTGAGGCGGGCTTTTTGGGCAACTGTTTCAATGAGATCTTTTTTGGTCATTGTTTTTGTTAATTTATAATTCTTTCTAATTTTAGCGGATTATTGGCCAAATGCAATACTTACTCGTTTTTTTTCACCGCATTATTTTTGATTTTGCTACCGGTTATTATGCTACTGGTGCGTAGCTCCCGAATGACGGTCACTTTAATTTGGCCGGCCCATTTGGCTTCTTCTTCCAGTTTGTCGGCAATGTTTTGGGAAAGAACTGTAGCCTGGTCGTCACTAACCTGACCAGGGTCGACAATAACCATAACTTCCCGACCGGCTTGGTAGGCGGCAACGCTGATAACACCGGGAAAATTTTTGGCGATTTCTTCAATGTTTTGCATCCTTTTTAGATATTCTTCGTGGACTTCATATCTGGCCCCGGGACGGGTACCGGAAGCGGCATCACCGATGTGGACGATAACCGATTCGACAGAAGAAAAGCCTTTGTCTTCGTGGTGTTCGGCGACACAATCTAAAATGTTTTGAGGAACTTTGTATTGACGCAAAATGTTAACCCCCAAATCGATATGGGTCCCCTCTTGCTCTGTGACCACCTTACCAATGTCGTGAAGTAGACCACCCAATCTGACCACCTTGACATCGGCGTTGAGCTCTTGGGCAACAGCCACGGCTATCTTGGTCACTTCGATGGTATGCTTGGCTAAATTTTGGCCGTAAGAAAATCTAAATTTGTATTTACCAATTTGTTTGACCAAATCGATGGGTAGGTTGTAGACACCAACTTCTTGGCAAATTCTCCTGCCTTCATCGACCAAAATTTTGTCCATTTCGTTTCTGGTTTGTTCGACCAAACTGGCGATTTTAACCGGCTGAATACGGCCATCTTTGATCAATTTTTGGAGAGTAATTTTGGCGATTTCTCTTCTGGTGGAATCAAAAGAAGAGATGCGAATATCATTACTTTCGTCCAACTCTAACTCAACTCCGGTGGCCTTTTCAAAGGCTCTGATATTGCGTCCTTCCCGACCGATGATTTTGCCTTTAATACCATCATTGGGCAGAGTAATGGTGGAAACCGTGTATTCGGCAACATAATCGGTAACTCCGTGTCTGATACTGTCAACTAAAATTTCTTTACCCAACTCTTCTTCTCTTTGACGAAGATCTTCTTTGGCCTCGGTAATTTTTTGAGCAATCCAAGAAGTTAACTTTTTTTCGGTACTACTGATAATAAGTTTCTTGGCTTGATCCAAACTTAGATTGGAAATATTTTCCAGTTTTTCCAATTGCTTTTTGTAAAGCTGGTCTAGGGCTTCGGCTTTCTCTTGGGTTTGGCTTTTTTGTTTATCAATATCTTTTTCTTTTTGAATCAGATATTTTTCTTTTTCGTTTAGAGCTGACAATCTCTGAAAAATCTCTTTTTCTTTTTGTCTAAATTTAAGATTGATCGAGGGGGCGGGGGGACGAGAGGGCTGAGCTTGAGCTTTAACTTGAGGCTTAGAAGGAGACGAAGATGGCTGAGGCGAATAGCTGACCCGGTTTTTGGCAACAGGATGAGCTGTTTTTGGTCGACGAACAGAAGGAGAAGGGGGGGCTTTTTTGGGGATAACCTTACCAGCTCCAAATAATCTTGAAAACAATTTAATCATGTAAACCTCCAGATATTACTTTGACCAAGACAGACGATTTAGTTTAGAAACTAGGACGTAAGAAAAAACGAGAATAAAACATAACTGTTGTCTATCTGTAACTTTAGAAAGTAATATAAAAAATTATAAATTTTTGAAAAAGTCTTGTTTATTTTACGAAATATTTGGCCAATCGTCAATTACCGCTTTTATGTTTGAGTAGGAAAAGCCCCGTCTTGCAAGGGAAGCTATCAGCTTATTTTTGTTTTTATAATCGGACAACTCAGAAAGACTGCGAATTTTTTTGGCTAGAATTTTTTTTATTTTATCTTTCTCGGTGACAGAAAAAGACTGGGGCTGAGGTAAAAATTGAGAAGGAACACCCCGGTGACCTAAAAGAAGACAAAGATGTTGATAAGATTTTTGGGAATGATGACGAATAAAATAATCAACAAACTGCTGTGGATCCAATAGGTTTTTGCTGTTTAGATAGTCTAAGACCTCTTTGATCAAAGTCGAGGCTGAGGGCGAGGTCTTAATGGAGTATTGGCTGACAATTTTTTTTAGATAAAGACCCAGTTTTTGAGTGATAATTTTTTCGGTTTTGGGAGAAAGGGCAACTTGGCGAAGAGCATAATCTTTTAGTAAAAACAGAAGAGACTTATCAACAATTTTTTGATATTGGGAAGGAGTTAAAACTTGATTTTTTTTCAGATGAAGATGGAAAACCGAATCGCTGTCCAAGGGCAGGTAGGAATTGTCGGAAAAGGTGACAAAAACCCGAGAATTTGAACGGGAAGAAAAACTAAGCTTTTTTATCTCCATTTTTTTGATTATCTTTGTCCTCTATTTTGGGATTTTTGATAATCTGCCAAATTTTTTTGGTAAGATCTTGGCTGATTTTGGGATTATCTTTTAGATAATCTTTGGCGGCTTCTCTGCCTTGAATATTTTTGCCATCTATTTTTAGAAAGGCACCGGATTTGCCGACCAGGTCGTATTGAATGGCCAGATCGATTAGGTTGCCAAAAACAGAAATACCCTCAACGTTCATAATGTCAAAAAGAGCCTCTTTAAAAGGAGGAGCAACTTTGTTTTTGATAACTCTGGCCCGATGTTGGGAGCCGATGGGATCACCAGTGGCGGTTTTGATATTGGCAATTTTGCGCAAATCTATCCTAACAGAGGAATAGAACTTGAGGGCTA